>Ga0209344_10000068_pt1 | contig 213157 bp, 186 predicted proteins | sample Cruoilmetagenom6_FD_187293 | JGI IMG/M metagenome (GOLD analysis project Ga0209344, IMG submission 187293) | Oil polluted marine microbial communities from Coal Oil Point, Santa Barbara, California, USA - Santa Barbara Oil Seep Sample 6 (SPAdes)... | ecosystem: Environmental > Aquatic >...
CCAGGAACTGACCCGCATCAAGATCACCAGCATCAAGTAACTGCTGACGGACGTAAAGGACTTCTAGACAGATGGCACATAAAAAGGGCGCAAGCTCCACCCGTAACGGTCGTGACTCCAACGCACAGCGCCTCGGCGTGAAGCGCTTCGGCGGCCAAGAGGTTCTCGCCGGCGAGATCATCGTTCGTCAGCGTGGCACCCACTTCCACCCCGGCGTCAACGTCGGACGTGGCGGCGACGACACCCTGTTCGCTCTCGCAGCGGGCTCGGTACAGTTCGGCGCGAAGGGCGGCCGCAAGGTCGTCAACATCGTTTCGGCGTAGTCACCGCAGCAAAGATTCCCACGCGGCCTGCGCGCAGGTTAGCGTTACAGCGAAGAGCGAGCTTCGGCTCGCTCTCGCCATTTAAGATGGTCATGAGCATCATCGACTGTGGTCACCCCGACCAGCCAAGTATTCACGAGAACAAGGAGGAACCATCGTGGCATCGTTCGTCGATCAGGTAACCCTTCACCTCGTGGCAGGTCACGGTGGCAACGGTTGTGTGTCAGTTAAACGCGAGAAGTTCAAGCCTCTCGCCGGCCCCGACGGCGGCAAGGGCGGCGATGGTGGCGATATTGTGCTCGTCAGCGACCCGCAAGTAACGACACTGCTCAACTACCACCGTTCCCCGCACCGCAAGTCTCAGCATGGTCAGCCCGGCCAGGGCGACCTCAAGGCGGGTACCGCTGGCGCAGAGCTCCTGCTTCCGGTTCCTGTGGGCACCGTCGTGCGTGATGAGACCGGCGAGGTTCTCATCGACATGGATACGCCGGGGATGCGACTGGTTGTTGCCCCAGGTGGTCAGGGTGGTTTGGGTAACGCAGCCCTCTCTTCCACCAAGCGCAAGGCGCCCGGATTCGCACTGCTGGGAACCCCCGGTTTCCAGGGTGACATCTTTCTCGAACTTAAGACCGTTGCTGACGTGGCTTTGGTCGGTTACCCGTCGGCAGGAAAGTCGAGTCTCATTGCCGCAATGAGCGCGGCGAAGCCGAAGATCGCTGACTACCCGTTCACGACGCTGCACCCCAACTTGGGTGTCGTGGAGTCGGGGGAGATCCGCTACACCATCGCCGACGTTCCCGGACTCATCGAAGGCGCAAGCGAAGGTAAGGGCCTTGGCCTGGAATTCCTGCGCCACGTCGAGCGGTGCACGGCACTGTTGCACGTGCTCGACTGCGCGACGCTGGAGCCCGGTCGTGACCCCATCAGCGATCTCGATGTCATTCTGGGTGAGCTCGCCGCCTATCCGGTTCCTGAGGGCCAGAAGCCTTTGCTTGAACGTGAACAACTGATCGCGCTCAACAAGGTTGATGTTCCTGACGGAAACGACCTCGCTAACCTCGTGAAGGCTGAGCTGGAGGGGCGCGGCTACCGAGTCTTCGAGGTGTCGGCGGTTTCTCGCCACGGTCTACGCGAGCTTTCTTTCGCCCTTGCCGACCTCGTCGTTGCCGAGCGGGAAGCCCAGAATTCTGAACCGGTCAAGGAGCGCATCGTATTGCGCCCGCGTGCGGTCAACGAGAAGGACTTCGTCGTCAAGGTCGAGGGCGGAACCTACGGCAACGTGTTCCGCGTCGTGGGAGACAAGCCGGAACGATGGGTGGCGCAGACCGACTTCGTCAACGAAGAAGCGGTCGGCTATCTTGCTGACCGGCTAGCGCGACTCGGTGTTGAAGACGAGCTCTTCAAGTCGGGTGCCGTTCCCGGTTCCACTGTGATCATCGGCGCCAATGGTGGCGTGGTCTTCGACTGGGAGCCCACGCTCTCCTCCGCGGCGGAATTGATCGTCGCCCCGCGTGGAACTGATCCGCGCCTCGACGACAATCGACGCGAAACGAACCGCAGTCGTCGCCGTAACTATCTTGAACGCATGGATGCGAAGGCTGCTGCCCGCGCTGAGCTTGAAGAAGAGCGCGAAGCTGGCGTGTGGCGCGACGATGAAGGCTTCGCCGTTCAGCGTGCCGATGACTCGGAGGATCGTGACTAGTAAGCCCGCCGTGCGCGCCGATATTCCTCGTGCGCGCCGCATCGTTGTCAAAGTTGGCTCGTCGTCGGTCAGCGGCGCCAACGTGGGCCAAATTGGTTCTCTTGTTGATGCTCTTGCCTCAGCGCAGGCTGCCGGTTCGGAAGTCATCCTGGTTTCCTCGGGAGCGATCGCGACGGGAGTTCCGTTTCTCAAGCTCGATGCCCGCCCTACCGACCTCGCAACCCAACAGGCGGCGGCGGCTGTCGGCCAGAACGTTCTCATCTACCGCTACCAGGAGAGTTTCGACCGGTACGGCATGGTCGCGGCGCAAATTCTCTTAACGGCGGGGGACATGGAAAACCCCACCCACCACAGCAATGCTCAGCGTGCGCTCGAACGACTGTTGGGGCTCAAAATTCTTCCCATCGTTAACGAAAACGACACCGTCGCCACCCATGAGATCCGTTTCGGTGATAACGACAGGCTTGCGGCAATGGTCTCGGTGCTGGTGCGCGCAGACGTGCTTGTGCTGCTGTCGGATATCGACGCCTTGTACACGAAACCGCCGTCCGAGCCCGGTGCGGAACGTATTCATTCTGTTGAGTTTGCCAACGATCTCAGCCACGTCACGTTCGGTGACATTGGTGCTGCCGGAGTCGGCACTGGGGGAGCGGGCACAAAAGTTGCCGCAGCCAAGCACGCTGCCGCGGCTGGCATCCCAGTTCTGCTTGCCGAAACTGGCATGGTCGCGTCGGCTCTCGCTGGTGAGGAAATCGGCACCTGGTTCGAGGCGGATACCAGCGCGGTCTAGACGCCAAGTTCGGGTGTCGAGCGCCGGTACACTCGAATCATGGTTGATTCCGCAATAGCTCCTGATTCGCTCGACGATAAGTTCCACGCCGCGCGAGGAGCCGCGCGGAGTCTGGCAACCGCGACCACGGTGCAGAAAAACGCGGCACTTGACGCCATCGCTGATGCGGTTGAGGCGAACGCCGAGCGCATCGTTGAGGCCAATGCGCTCGACCTGCAGCGCGGGCAAGAAAACGGAATGACCGAGGGCCTCCAAGACAGGCTGCGCTTGACCCATGCGCGAATCTCGCAGCTCTCTGACGCCGTTCGCGAAATCATCGAGTTAGCAGACCCTGTCGGAACCGTTGTGCGTGGTTCGGTGCTGCCCAATGGTCTTTCGGTTTCTCAAACCCGCGTACCGTTCGGGGTCATCGGAGCCATCTACGAAGCTCGGCCCAACGTCACGATCGACATTGCCGCGCTCGCACTCAAGAGTGGCAACGCCGTGATGCTGCGTGGTGGCTCGGCTGCTGAACAATCCAACAGAGTACTTGTCGACGTCATCCAGACTGCGATTTCCAGCGCCGGCATTGACCCATTGGCGGTTCAAACTGTCGATGAGTTCGGTCGTGATGGTGCGAAAGCGCTGATGCAGGCCCGCGGATTCGTTGACGTGCTGATTCCGCGGGGGAGCGCTCAGCTCATCCAGACCGTGGTGAATGAATCCACCGTTCCGGTTATCGAAACCGGTGCGGGTATCGTGCATATCTTCGTCGATGAGTCTGCCGAACTCTCCAGCGCTGTTGACATTGTGCACAATGCCAAGGTGCAACGCCCGAGCGTGTGCAACGCCCTCGAGACACTTCTCGTGCATGAAGCAGCCGCGGAGCGCCTGCTTCCCACTATGCTGGCGCGTCTGAGCGAATCCGGTGTCACCATCCACGCGGATGAACGCACTCGTGAGCTGTTCCCGGAGGCCCTTCCCGCTGGCGACGACGCGTGGTCGATCGAACACCTGAGCTTGGACCTGGCAGTGAGAGTTGTTGCCGACCTTGACGCGGCAGTCGAACACATCAGCACCTACTCGACGAAGCACACGGAGTCAATCATCACGAACGATCTTGCCAACGCCGATCGTTTCCTTGCCGAGGTGGATTCGGCAGTAGTGATGGTCAACGCGTCCACCCGGTTCACGGATGGTGCGGAGTTTGGCTTCGGTGCCGAGGTGGGGATCTCGACCCAAAAGTTGCACGCTCGCGGGCCCATGGGTTTGCCAGAACTTACCAGCACAAAGTGGGTTGTGCGCGGCAGCGGTCAGGTGCGCGGGTAGACTGTTCTCGGTTTTGTGAATGGAGATCTGATGCCGATATTTCTGAACGTGCTCGCCTCGAGCGAAGAGCTTGCACCACTGGTGCTTCCCGCGCTCGCTTTCCCGATCATCGCAGCAGTGGTCTTCACGACCCTTGGCTTTGTCACCTGGAGTTTTCGTGATGTCGCCAACCGCCAGGTTGCCAAGCCCTCTAAGGCTGGCGACGAACACAGCGCGGGTCACTAGGGTCTATTCGTGACGGCCGAGATGACGCCACGGCGTGTGCGCATCGGCATCATGGGCGGAACCTTCGACCCCATCCATAACGGCCACCTTGTTGCGGCAAGCGAAGCCCAACAGCAGTTCGATCTCGACGAGGTCGTGTTCGTTCCCACCGGAAAACCATGGATGAAAGCCACGGTGACACCGGGGGAACACCGGTATCTCATGACGGTGATTGCCACAGCGGCAAACCCCCGATTCACCGTTAGCCGGGTTGATCTCGAGCGCGAAGGGGCAACCTACACGATCGATACCCTGCGGGATCTGCGTCGCGCCTATCCTGATGCTGACCTCTACTTCATTACCGGTGCAGATGCGATGACGCAGATCATGGAATGGAAAGACATTTCAGAAGTGTGGGATCTTGCACATTTCATAGCAGTTTCACGGCCAGGACACGCCTTATCCATTAGCGGATTGCCTAAGCAGGGCGTAAGCTCGCTTGAAGTGCCGGCGCTTGCGATCTCATCCACTGATTGCCGAAACAGGGTCAGTCGGGGTTACCCGGTCTGGTATTTGGTTCCGGATGGTGTCGTCCAGTACATCGCCAAGCACCATCTATATCGGAGTATGCCATGACCACTTTTCACGATCCGCCGCCGCAGTCGCGCCGTGCGGCGCGTCAGAGTGAACGCGAACGAGCTTCCCGCGAACAGCCCACGGTAGAAGGTTTCACGACTTTCCCGTCGCAGTCGGAAGATGGGCAACCGTCTGAGCCAGCTCAGCCATCACCTAGCGTTCCTGCGAACGACACCGAACACGCCGCGAATAGCGCGGCTGCGCCACCCGCCTCCGCGCAGCCGGCCGCGGCCGACGCCTACCGTTTTGCGCCGCCACCGACGCCTCAGCAAGTAAACACATCATCGTTTGCCCCGAGGACGACTTCGCCGCAGGAAACTGCAGAGCCTACAGCCACCGTTGCTCCGGTCGCCGCCCCTGCACGTGAAACCGAGAATGTCGCCTCGTCTGAAGCGTCGGCTGTCGAGCGCACGCTCACCCGTCGCGAACTGCGAGAGTTGCGTGCGCGGATGGCGGCGCAGTCGGCCGATGGATCTGCGGCAGCAGAAGAACCCGCCGCGCGCACAGCGCCCTCGGAGCCTGCACCCGCGTCCCGTGCTCCCAGCAACGAACAGAGCTCGTTTGAGCCTCCAATGCCGGCGTATATCGAACCGCCTGCCCTGATCGACCCGCTAGCGGTCGCGCCAGAGACGGTGTCGCCTCAGGCCGCGCCCGACGATGCGTTGAGTGTTTTTGAGTCGCTGCTTGCCAATGCGGACGGTTCCGAGAAGGCAGCAGCAGAAACTGTCGCGCCACGCTCGCCTCTTATCGATTCGCCAGCGGTGGCCTCGCCGTCGACGGCAACGCCGGCTGATTTGGGCGCGGAACCCGACGCCACCTCGACTAGCGAACCGGCGGAACCACAGCAGCAATCGCGCCGCGAACGCGGAGCATTTCCTGGCCGAACTCCCGAGACCGCTGAATCGGTGGCAGCGGCACGTACCCGTGCCGAAGCCGATGCCGAAGCATTTGAGGTCGCATCCGCAAGCCAAACCAGCCTGAGCGAAGCGCGCGCCGAATTCGACGAGATGGCGCGAAAACGCCTAGAGGGCGAGCTTCCTTCGGCGGGACCTATCCTCGTTCAGTCCGACCTTGCTGTTCCGGCCGATCGTGCTGTCCAGCCGCCAGTACCCGCCCCAGTCGATGTTGAGGCTCAGGCAACAGCTGCCCCGCAGGTTGACAGCCAGACGGTGCAGACGTCAGGGGAACCGACGGTGTCTGATGGACACTGGACCCGCCAGGCGGCCATCGAAGATGACACAACCGATGCTGTCATCGCGCGACAGGTCGGCAGCGGCACAAGCGCAACAAGTGCGTTGGTCTTGCCAGCTATCCCGTTTGCCAATGACATCCGGGGTCCGCTCAGTTCCAACGGTGAGATCATTCTTACCGGCTCGATCGACCTTCCTAGTACGCTCTCTGCCAGCGGAGTTTCTGACCGCTTTGATCGAGGCGATATTGACTCGTTGCTCGACCTCAACGACAGCGACATGGTGTCCACCGATTCGGCGCCCGTGCGAGCGGTAAAGGCCGTCAGCACCTTCTCCAATCAGGCTGTGACGCAGACGCAGAAGCCAAAGGGAACACGTGCATTGACGGTGCTTCTCATTTCGGCATCGTCGATGGCGGTCGTCGTTGCGGGACTTCTCGTGGCTGCGTTCGCTTTCAACATGTTGTAGGTTTAGTTCTTTGCCATCAGCTATTTCCGATTAAGGATCCTGTGACTGCTTCTTCTCGTGCCAACGAGCTCCTCTCCATCGTCGCGAACGCCGCTGACTCCAAGCAGGCGACCGACATGGTTGCGCTGGACGTCACTGGGCCCATGCCCTACGCCGATATTTTCTTCCTTGCTACCGGACGCAACGAACGTAATGTTCAAGCAATTGCTTCCGAGATCGAAGAGAAGATGATTGCGGCCGGCGCTAAGCCGTTGCGTCGTGAAGGGCGGGCGGAAGGTCGATGGATCCTGCTCGACTTCGGACACGTGGTCGCGCACATCTTCCACGAGGAAGATCGTCTCTACTATTCGCTCGAGCGACTCTGGAGCGACTGCCCTGTCATCCCGATCACGATCGAACCGCGGGCAGCGGATGACGACGCCGAGTCCGATTCTCTGTAGCCGTCTTCATACTTCGTAACTCAATTTGTGTGAGTCGCGGGGTGCTGGTTTTCTTGACGTAGCCGGGCAGTTCAACCCCGGGGCAAACGTCACAGACGTGCCTTCTCACACTGGGGTTTCATGATTACGCTAACTTCTGTCACCAAGACTTTTGGTGGCGCCGCGAATCCGGTTCGTGCGCTCGACGACGTGAGTCTCTCCGTCGCCAGTGGTGAGATCTTTGGTGTCATCGGTCAAAGTGGCGCCGGTAAGAGCACCCTCATCCGCACGGTAAATCTTCTCGAACGGCCAGACTCCGGTACGGTCACGGTTGGCGACCGGGAGCTCACCAGCTTGAGCGATCGCGACCTGCTTCAGGCACGTCGTGAGATTGGCATGGTTTTTCAGCAGTTCAACCTGCTCGACAGCCGCACCGTTCGTGGAAACGTCGAGCTCGCTCTTGAAGTCGTCGGTGTTGGGCGTCGCGAACGTTCCAGCCGTGCGGCCGAGATTCTCGAGCTTGTCGGTCTTGAGCACAAAGCCCAGCAGTATCCGGCACAACTTTCCGGCGGCCAGAAGCAGCGGGTGGGTATTGCTCGCGCACTTGCTTCGCGCCCCCGTGTGCTCCTCAGTGATGAGGCGACTAGCGCGCTTGACCCCGAAACTACCGACTCGATTCTTGAGCTGCTCCGCAGCCTCAACAAGGAGCTCGGCCTCACCATCCTGCTGATCACCCACGAGATGGATGTCGTCAAGAGCATCTGCGATTCCGCAGCGCTCATGAGCGGCGGTCGCATTCTCGAGCAGGGACGCTTGGTCGACCTGCTTGCCCAGCCGGGTTCACAACTTGCTCGAGGCCTTTTCCCTCTGGGGGAGTTGCCCGCGGGAAACTCCACGGTCATTGACGTCACCTTCGTTGGACTCTCCTCGGAGCGTCCGGTGGTGGCCCAATTGGCGCGCACCCATCAGATCGATGTCGGCCTGCTTGGTGCCGCCATGGAAACAATCGGTGGTGCACAATCCGGTCGTACGCGACTGGAGCTGCCTGGCACCGCCGAGGCCAACGCGGCCGCGATCGAGGATCTGCGTGCCCAAGGACTTGTTATTGAGATTGTGAGGAGCGGACGATGATTGATTCCACTGCTCCCGGCTTCTGGCCGCAGCTGTTTGAAACCCTGCTGAAGGCGACGGGGGAGACCCTGTATCAGGTCGGCGTCACGATGCTCATCACGCTCATCGTCGGATTGGCGCTGGGTACGCTGCTGGTGATCACCGACCGCGGTGGCATCCTTGAGCGTCCATTCGGCAGTCTCGTCGCTGGTCGCATCATCAATGCTGTTACTCAAGCGGTAGTGAACCTCGGACGTTCGATCCCGTTCATCATCCTGATGATCGCCCTGATTCCGTTCACTCGGTTACTGCTGGGCACGGCTTTCGGCGTCACAGCCGCGATTGTGCCGCTCACCGTGGCGGCGATCCCGTTCTATGCGCGCATCGTGGAGATCTCGCTGCGCGAAGTCAACGAGGGACTGGTCGAGGCCGGGCACTCGCTCGGGGCTACCCGCTGGCAATTGGTGTCGAAAGTTATTGTTCCCGAGGCTGTACCCGGTCTCATCCGTGGCTTTACAACGACAGTGGTGTCGATTGTGAACTACTCCGCAATTGTGGGCGCGATCGGTGGTGGAGGCCTGGGCGATGTTGCTATTCGCTACGGTCATCAGCGCTACAGCGTCATCCACATTGTCGCGGTGATCATTGTGCTGGTGGCGATTGTGCAGATCGTTCAAGTGGTCGGCGCTCGCCTGGCCAACCGAATGTCGCACCGCTGACGTAGTCGGCGGCTCACCCCCACGTAGTTCCCTCTTGTCCCATTTGTTTCACCCTTCACCAAAGGATTCGCTATGTCACGCTCAAAACTCTTCTCGCTTTCTACCGTTGCCGCCGCAGGCGTGCTCGCTCTCACCCTGGCCGGCTGCTCGGCTCCAGCGGAGGAAGCAGCCCCCGCTGATGGCACACTAGGCTCGCTGACCGTCGGTGCTACGGCAACCCCTGCCGGCGAGATCGTACAGTTCGTCATCGACAGCGGTCAGGCCGCCGAAGCCGGTCTCGAGCTCGACATCGTCGAGTTCACTGACTACACGACACCTAACCCCGCGCTCAGCGAGGGCAGCCTCGATGTGAACCTGTTCCAGCACGCTCCGTTCCTTGAGCTCTACAACGACAACACCGGCGACAACCTCACTGTTGTTGGTCAGGTTTACCTCCCACCGTTGGCGCTGTACTCGAAGACCGTAGATGACCTCGCTGACCTCCCGAATGGCGCCAACATCGCGCTGCCGAACGACGCCAGCAACGAGGGCCGCGCACTGCTGCTGCTCGCCGATGCCGGACTCATCGAGACCACGGACGCCCCCACGACCGTTGCCGACATCACCGCCAACCCGAACGACTACAACTTCATCGAGATTGATGCGGCTAGCCTGCCGTCGGCACTCGATGACCAGGATGCGGCGATCGTGAACTTCAACTACGCGGGTGCTGCCGGCCTGTCCGGTGACCTGCAGCTGGTCACCGAGGGCACCACGAGCTCGTACTACAACATCCTCGCGACTCGCGATGAACTCAAGAGCGACCCGCGCGTGGTTGAACTGTACGAACTGTTGACCTCCGACGAGACGAAGGCGTACATCAACGAGTACTACGCCGGACTGGTCATCCCCGTCGCCTAAGCTTCGGAACCATTGCAGCAAGCGAAAGCTTCGCCTCGCAGAAGGGCGGTCAGTGTCCAGTCGGATGCTGGCCGCCCTTCCGTGTCTGGTGTCGGGCGAAGGGGGAACAGTTTCTGGCCCCAACGCGGCAAACTTTCTGGCCGGAACCCTTGAAGTGGTTTTGGATGCCTCGCGCGTGTAGTAATCTAGTCAAGTTGCGTTTTCGGAAACGAAAACAAAACGAATGGGTCCATGGCGCAGCCCGGTAGCGCACCTGCATGGCATGCAGGGGGTCAGGGGTTCGAATCCCCTTGGATCCACCACTAGCCCCGCAATCGTAAAGATTGCGGGGCTTTTTCGTTCCTGTCTGTCGGCTGCCACCTTCGTGCGCGCCAGTGCTTAGCGCCCGACGCGCACGATTTCTAGCGGCGCTTAGCGGGCGTGAACGGGAGCTGTGACAGTGGCACGTCGTCAACGTCAAGAGCCACGAGGGCATCCCGGCGAACCTCGTTGAGGTAACCCACATGGGCCTGTAGCGCTCGTTGCGCGCGCGCAGGGTCTGAGTCAGCGATTGCTTCGCAAATCTCGTGATGCTGCTGCAGGACGTCATCGCGGCCGAGCAGGTTGACAAAGACAGTGTTTGTGGCTGGTCGACTCAAATGGACCGACATCATGGCGAGTTCGAGAATGGGGTTCTTCGTGGCGCGGGAGATGGCGGTATGGAACGCTAGATCCCACTCCAGCCATTCGTCAATGTCCATCTCGAGGTCACGAGCGGCATCGACGGCGTGGCGAATCGAAGCAATGTCCTCTTCTGTGCGGTTCTGTGCGGCCAACGAGACGCACATCGTTTCGAGCTTTTCGCGCGCTTCGTCAACGTTCTGCACCGTGACGTTGCCGACTCGAAACCATAGTCGAATAGCATCGCTGAGCTGTGCGGCGACTTGATCGGCGTCGGGAACAGTCACAAAGGTGCCGCCCTGGCCGCCCCTCGTCGATTGAACGAGACCGGTCGCCGAGAGCAGTTTGAGAGCTTCACGCGCAGTCGCGCGGGACACATCGAACGTGTCAGCCAACTCCTTCTCTGTCGGAAGACGTTCGCCCGGAGCCCACACGTTTTCGTTTATCGCCTTGCGTAGTTGCATCGCTATTTGGCCGGAGGCGTCACGACGGGACAGCTCCGCTGGTTCGAACTCTGGCTGCGTCATCCATGACTCCTTGGGTGGCCCTGCAATGGGATGCAGAAACCTCAGTTTCTGCGAAATCTAAATGTAACAACTAAACGCTTGTCGATCTAGGTTCAAAGTACTACGTTTAGTGTCTAACATTGAATGTCTAGCTTTGAACGAGGAGAAACTTATGCGAACCCGAGTGTTACTGAGCACAGCGATGTTGGGTGTGTTGGCCCTCGCCGGCTGCACCGCGCCCAGCGCCGATAATTCGACCACCAGCCCCCAACAGGACGCAGTTGCTTCGGAAAGTGCGATGGCTGCCACGATTGAATTCATCGAGCAGGGTCTGCCTGACCTCGATGGGGCATCTATTGCCTACATCACCGAGTGCGCCACCGAGAACACGTTCTGTCAGGTGCGTTGGCAAGGAGCGCAGGATGCTGCCGCCGCAGTGAACGCCGAGATCACACTCTTCAATGCGGCATTCGATGCAAATGCACAACAGGGCCAGGTTCAGGACGCGGTGCTTCGCGAATTCGACGGCTACATTTTCGCGCCCGTCGCTGATGCTTCCGGCTGCGCAAGCTTCGACGTGCTCGTGGAATCAGGTGCCCCGGTTGCCACGATCAACAGCCCAATGTGCGGCAACGCCGACTTCACGGAAGGTTCGGTAGGTTTTGCCGCGATGCAGACCGAGTCGTTCTTCCTCGAACACATCAACAATGCGTTCGATTCCTGCGAAGGAGAGTGTGAAGCGATCGCGGTCGGCGGATTCCTCGGTAGTGACCTCTACACCCGTTGGCAGAATGCAATCGAACGCGCTGCAGCAGACCACCCGAACGTCACCGTTGTGACTGAACAGCCGGGCAACTTCGACCCGGCGACAGCATTAGGTGTTGTGCAAGACGCGTTGCAAGCAAACCCAGAAGCTCAGATCGTGATCTCGTCGTGGGACGACATGACGCGCGGGGTAGAAGAGGGTATTCGTGCCGCCGGACTCATCCCCGGAGACGACGTGCGTATCTTCAGCGTCGGTGGAACCGAATATGGCACTGAACGCGTCATCGATGGAGCCTGGACCTCGACCACCGTGCTCTTGCCCTACGAGGAGTCGTTCTACGGCGGAGTTCACCTAGCTCGTGCCATCGCCACCGGTGAGATTACTGAGGGCTTTACCTACCTCGCCGAATCCCCGGTAATCGTTGACGGTCCCGGCACGATCTTCATCGACAGCAGCAACGCGGCCGACTTCGACCCCGAGTACTAATAATGAATCTGAACCGTGCACCAGAAATGGCATTAACCGTGACCGGGCTCAGCAAGCAGTACCCGGGCGTCCAAGCACTCAACAACGTCAGCTTTAGCGTTGAGCCGGGGACGGTGCTGGCGGTCGTGGGAGAAAACGGCGCAGGCAAGTCGACACTAATGAAGTCGATCGCCGGGGCCGAACGTGCTAGCGCGGGTCAGATCACAGTATTCGGCACAACATTGAACGCTGGCAACCCCCGCGCCGCAGCCGACGCGGGGGTTGCCATGATCTACCAAGAGCTCACCATTGTTCCGGAACTGGCTGCTGAGGAGAACGTCTACCTCGGACACGTGCCAACCTTTCTCGGCACCGTACGAAAGAAGCAACTTCGGCGTGACTATCGTGGCGTTGCTGAGCATGTTGGTACCAACATCCGCCCTGACGCTCGTTCCGGCGACCTCTCGACCGCCAATCAACAGCTCCTAGAAATCATGCGAGCTATCGCTCACGGGAGACGGCTGGTCATCATGGATGAGCCAACCGCATCGCTTGGTCCAGAAGATATCGAGCGATTGCATGATGTCATCCGGGATCTGCGTGCCAAGGGATGCTCCGTGCTGTACGTTTCCCACGACCTTGACGCAGTGCTCGATATCAGCGACGAGGTGCTTGTCCTGCGAGAAGGGACTGTTGTCTCACGGGCGTCAGTCTCGGAATGGTCGAAGACCTCCCTCGTGACGGCGATGCTCGGGCATTCGCCCTCGAGCGCCGCAACCGGTGGGCGCCGCGCCAATCTAGAACCGACGATCTTCGAACTCAAGAATGTGCGCGCACCAGGAGTGGATATTGAGGCGCTCAGCATTCGATCCGGAGAAGTAGTCGGAATCGCTGGTCTTGTTGGCTCTGGACGCACTCGGCTACTTCGCGCCGTGGCAGGAGCGGAGCCCGTTCAGTCCGGGACGATCCAACTCGATGGAAAGATCCTGAGGTGGCCGTCCTCACCGGCAAAAGCCTGGGCCGAGGGAATCGCGCTTGCTCCTGAAGACCGCAAACACCAAGGGCTCGTGCTCGATCGAGCGGCCTCCTGGAACATCGCTCTCGGCGGGTTCCAACTCGCGCGGCGTGGTGGTCGCATTACTGCCGGACTATTAAGGCGGTGGGCGGAACCTATCGCCGCCCGGGTAGCTTTTGCCCGCTCCCGTCTGAGCGCACCCGCCGGCACGCTGTCAGGTGGAAACCAGCAGAAGTTGCTGTTGGGTCGACTATTTTCTCGACGTCTTCGGGTCATGCTTCTCGACGAACCCACGCGTGGCATGGATATCGGCGCTAAGTCCGAAGTTTTCGCGTCGATGAGATCGTTCGCCGACGAAGGTCGCGCCGTGCTCTGGTCATCAAGTGAGATCCAAGAAGTTCTTGACCACAGCGACCGTGTTATCGTCTGCCGCTCTGGCCGGATCGTCGCGGAGCTGCCCCACGGGGGGACCGTACACGATGTGCTGGCGCAATCATTCGGAACAACCGAAATGGTCACTGTCGCCGAACCAACATCCGCATCATCATCGACTCACGTGCAGGAGAACTAATTGTGAGCATCCTTACGACAGCTACCCCTAAGCCAATAGCATCGCCGATCGCTCAGCGCGTTCGCCGCGCCCTCAGCGAGTATGGCGTCGTGCTCGCACTAGTGCTGCTGGTCATCATCGTCGCATTGCTTCAACCCGCGTTCCTATCATTTGGCAACGTCAGCAACGTCCTTGCACAATGGGCCCCGGTCGCCATTATGGGTATCGGGATGACCTACGTTGTCTTGACTGGCGGATTCGACCTGTCCATGGCGGCAACGTATGCGCTCGCGGCAGTCGTCGCGGCAACGCTAGGCCAGACACTGCCTCCGATCCTCGCTTTCATCGGAGCGATTGCGGTGGCGGGCATCGTGGGGCTCTTCAACGGGATGATCGTCACACTGCTGCGTGTGAACCCCTTCATCGCGACGCTTGGCTCGTCGCTCATCATCACCGGTGTGGCTCTGCTGCTGACCGGTAACCGTCCGATTCAGGTCACCTTCGAGCCATTTACCGTCCTGGGGCGTGGTTCCTTCGCGGGAGTGCCACTCAGTGCGTGGCTGATGATCGTACTCTTCATCATCGGAGGACTGATCTTGGCCTTCACGAAGTATGGGCACAACATCTATGCGGTCGGCGGTAACCGGGAAGCAGCACGACTCTCGGGTATCAGGGCCGGTTGGGTTGTCGCTAGCGCCTACCTTGTGGCCGGCATCTGCGCTGGAATCGCGGGCACCGTCACGGCATCCAGACTGAGCTCAGCCCAAGCGGGGCTCAGCGGACAGCTTGTCTTTGACGTTCTAACCGTGGTGATTGTCGGTGGCACCACCCTCGCCGGTGGCAAAGGTTCAATGTGGCGGACTGCCGTCGGCGTTGCGATCCTGGCTACCCTTCAAAACGGCTTCAACCTTCTTGATATTGACGCGTACTACCAAAACATCATCAAGGGGGTGATTATCATCGCGGCCCTCACCTCTGTCGACTGGAGCCGCTTCGCACGTCCCCGCCGCGGCTCGCAAATCGAGCCCGCCAGCAGCAGTATTAGCAACGACACCGTTTAAAGGAGCAAGACTATGTCGGAAACTCTTGATGTTCGAGAGATCACCATCAGCGAAGTCCAGAATGCCTATCGCGACGGGACCGTCACGGTTGCCGCAGTAGTTCAGGCCTACCTCGACCGCATCGAGTCGATAGACCGCAGCGGTGCAGAACTCAACTCGATTGTGGCCCTGTCGCCACGAGCCAGCGAGGATGCCGCGAAACTTGACGCGTTCTATGCCGACAATGGCCAGCTCTTTGGGCCCCTCCATGGAGTACCCGTTCTCGTTAAAGACCAAGTAGAGGTCGGCGGAATGCCAACGAGCTACGGAAGCGAGATCGCGGCCGACTTCGTCCCAGAAAAGGACTCCACTGTCGTTGCGCGGCTGCGTGCCGCTGGCGCGGTGATCATGGGAACGACGACGATGCCCGACTTCGCGACCTCGTGGTTTAGTACATCCTCGCGGAGCGGCACAACTAAGAACCCGTATGACCTCGACCGTGATCCCGGGGGCTCTTCATCCGGCTCGGCAGCCGCGATTGCGGCGAACCTTTCGTTGGTTGGTATCGGGGGAGACACGGGCGGATCCATCCGGCTGCCTGCCTCATTCTGCAACCTTGTCGGGCTGCGGGTGACCCCCGGCCTGATCAGCCGCACAGGAATGTCGGCACTGGTCAAGCCTCAAGACACTCCTGGCCCCATGACGCGTACCGTTGAGGACACCGCACGGGTACTAGATGTACTCGCTGGCTTCGATTCAGAGGACCCCTACACGAGCATTAACCGCATTGCTCGCCACACCGGTTCGTACACCGATGGTCTTGCAGAGTCCACGATGGCTGGCAAGCGCATTGGCGTGCTGCGTGAAGCATTCGGTGACGAGAACGACGTAGACGGTGCTCGAATAAACGTCGTGCTGGGGGAGACGCTGGATAAGTTGCGTGCCGCTGGAGGAGAAACCGTTGACGTGCATGTTGACGACTTGATGCACCTGGTGGGGTTCACTTCGCTCTACAACACCCGCTCACACGAGGACATGGACGAGTTCTTTGCAACACGCCCAGGCGCAGGGGTGACTGGCATGAGCGATGTCATTTCCAGTGCTCGGTTCCACCCGAAACTTGACCTCCTTATCGGCATTGCAGCATCTCCCGAGAACCCCGCGGATGACGATCAGTACGTCGAACGCATATTGGCGCAGCAGGCATTCCAACGGCACGTGATCAGCCTGATGGAGGAGCTGCAGCTCGACGCCATCGTGTTCCCTGACGCGAAGCTCCCTGCCCCCACCCGTGAGGATGTGTTCGCCGATCGCTGGACCTGCCTCACCTACCCGACGAATACCGTGATTGCCTCGCAGCTGCACTTCCCAGCAATCACCGTTCCTGTGGGATTCACCGACAACGGACTGCCCGTTGGGCTTGAGATCATGAGCGCTCCGTATGACGAACAGCGACTTCTTACAGTTGCCGCAGCCGTCGAGAAGGCGACAACTGCGCGCCGCAGTCCGGAGCAGAACTTGGTGGAGACTGATCGCTGACATGGACATCACAGTCAACGCCGATATGGGGGAGTCGGTGGGCATCCATCGCTTCGGCAATGACGAGTCGCTTCTCGAATTCGTCGATACCATCAACGTGGCCGGGGGCTTCCATGCTGGTGATCCAACAGCGATTGCGCGGATTGTCGCTCTTGCGCTCAGCCAAGGGGTCACGGTCGGCGCGCATCCTGGTTTGCCTGACATCACTGGATTTGGGCGTCGTGAGATGTCCATTACCCGTGACGAAGCGCGAGACCTGATTCGGTACCAAACCGGGGCGGTCGCCGCTTTTGTGCAGTCGGAGGGTCACGAACTTCATCACATCAAACCTCATGGTGCATTGTTCGGGATGCTCGCGAGAGATGAAGAACTGATGGATGCAGCGTGCGATGTCGCTGTTCAGTATGGCGTTCCTATCTATGGGCTCGCTGCTACCGCTCATGAGCGAGTTGCGGCGCGACGGGGCGTGCCTTTCGTGGCCGAGTACTACGTCGACCTCGACTACACGGATGATGGTCTAGTTGTCGTCAATCGCACGGGCAGAGTTCGAGACCTCGAAGAAGTCACGGCACGAGCTTCCCGGGCGCTCACCGAAGGAACAACCGCCAGCATCACCGGAACCTCGGTGCCGGTGCGTGCCGAGTCGTTCTGCGTTCATTCCGATCTGCCCAACGCAGTGGCGGTCGCGCGCACCGTACGGGACGTGATTGTGAAGGTAGCGGTGTAGTCCAAACGCTGCGTGCGAGAGAGCGTGTAACCCTTTCGCACGCAGCGTTCGCCTTGTACTCGACCTTGCTCGTGCGGGTATATGAAACCGCTACGGCGCGGCCATGGAAGTCGTCGGCGGCGTTGCGGCGCTTCTGCGCACCCGCGACTTGAACCACTGGGTGTCGGGGATTCGGGCCAAGAGCGGGCCAGCAACGATAGTGATGAGCACGTAGGCGGCGGCGAGCGGCGCGAGCATCGGTTCGACTCCAGCCCCGACCGCTAATCCGGCGATGACAATCGAGAACTCTCCCCGCGGTGTGAGCGATAGACCCGTTCGCCAACGCCCTGGCACGGCGATTCCGGCCCGCTTGGCTGCGCGATAGCCCGAGAAGGTCTTGGTCGCGATCGTGATCGCTGCGAGGGCGATCGCCGGCACGAGTACCGGGACAATGTCCGCTGGCGCTGTCGAGATCCCGAAGAAGACGAAGAACACCGCGGCAAACAAGTCGCGCAGGGGACTGATGATCTGAACTGACTGGTGGGCGACCGGGCCGGAGATAGCGATTCCTACGAGGAACGCACCCACCGCGGCCGAGACACTGACACGTTCCGCAAGCCCGGCGACGAACATTGTCACGCCCACAACACCCAACAGGAGCGCTTCGGCGTTCTTGTCGGGCAGGAGTCGTGACAAGAAACTGCCGTGACGCAGCGCGACGTACAGAATCACCACGACAACGGCCACCGCCACCGCGACCGTGATCGAACCCTGCGCGAGTCCAGCACCGATAACCAGGGCAGACAACACAGGAAGATAGAAGGCCATTGCGAGGTCTTCCATCACCAGAATGGAAAGAATGACCGGTGTTTCCCGGTTACCTAGGCGCCCCAAGTCGCGCACGACTTTGGCGATAACGCCCGAAGACGATACCCACGTCACGCCAGCGAGGGCCAGAATCGCGACAGGTTCCCACCCCAGCACAATCGCGAATAGTGCGCCGGGCAGGGCGTTGAATAGGCCGTCCAATACTCCTGACATGCGGGATGTCTTCAGATTGCTGATCAGTTCGTCCGCCGAGTATTCGAGGCCAAGCATGACCAGAAGCAGAATCACCCCGATTTGTGAGCCGACCTCGAAGAACTCCCCGCTGGCCTGCAACGGAAATAATCCACCTTCGCCAACGGCAAGACCGGCAAGCAAGTACAGCGGGATTGCCGAGAAACCGAAGCGCGCGGCAACTCTGCCGAGCACGCTGAGCACAAGCAGCAGAGCGCCAACTTCGATCAGTAGTTGCGTCGTCTCGTGCATAAGCGAGCCTTAGCTTGGGCCGCTATTGATGAGTTTGCCGAGCGCGTCGAGACCTTTGCGCGTTCCCACGGCAACGATGACGTCACCTGACTCGAAAACGATTTCGGGGCCGGGGGAGGCTATGACATCGTTGTCCCGGGCGATGGCGACAATTGATGCACTCGTGCGGGTGCGAGCCTTCATGTCGCCCATCGGGTGGCCAACGAATCCGGAACCGACGGGAAGCGAGATCTCTTCCGTGTAGAGCCCCTCAGCCTTCTCCCCAAGAACAGACAACCGGCTGAGGGTGAGCGATGAGCCGAGCACTTCGGCGATCGCGGCAGCTTCATCATCGGTCAATGAGATCGATGCCGCATTCGAATCTGGGTCATCCGCGTTAAAGAAAGCGAGATCGCGTTCTCCTGAACGCAACGAAACCACGCTGACCCGACAACCGGAATCGGTGATCACATCATTGCGAACACCCAAGCCTGGGAGGTCAATTCGCTCGATTCTTACGCCCACGATTCCAACTTATCCACTCGATTGTGCCCAATAGTTCAGCGTGAACTCTACGCCTGTTTTGCGGCGTCCCCTATCTATTTCGGTGGCGACCGCACAAATCGTGAGCCCCTTGCAACCTCAGCTTCTGTCAGATGTGCCCGTCAGGACCCGAGGCGCCAGCACCGGTGGGTCTGGCGAGAAGCGCTACAGCGATCCAGCTGCACGCGGGCGCGGCGCGGGTGGTGCTGGAACCTCTTTGGCTGCGATCACGCGCGCCAACTCAATGGTCTCGAGCCCGCGCTTGGTGGCAACAACGCAGTGAGTCTCGTCGGCGAGGTGAAAATAGCCGAGCGAATCGGTCGCGCGCCCGTCATCAATGAGGTGGCGAACGACAACCCGCGTGCCGCTGGCCGTCGACCGCAGAAACTCTGCTGGTGTCACCATGAGCTCTTGTCGTAGTCCTTCAGGAAGATACCGAACAGGTCTTCGCCGTCCTCGCCACGCACAATCGGGTCGTACACTCGGGCCGCGCCGTCGACGAGATCGAGCGGGGCATGAAAACCTTCTTCGGCGAGCCGAACCTTGGTCGGGTGCGGGCGCTCGTCAGTGATCCAACCGGTATCCACGCTGGTCATCAGAATGCCGTCGCTCTCAAACATCTCCCGCGAACTGGTGCGGGTCAGCATGTTCACGGCAGCTTTGGCCATGTTGGTGTGTGGATGACCCGGCCCCTTGTACCCGCGACCGAACACGCCCTCCATCGCCGACACATTCACGATGTATTTGCGGCGGGCCGGCGAGGCAGCCATCGACGGACGAAGTTTCGAAATCAGCACGAAGGGTGCCGTGGTGTTGGCCAGCTGCACTTCAAGCATTTCGAGCGGATCAACCTGGTCGACATGTTGCGTCCACGAATTGATCGAATCGAGGTCAGGAACGAGCCCGCCGGCGTCGATCGCGGTGCCAGCGGCGAGACGCTCAAGAGAGCTGGAGCCGGCGGTCATCGCCTGCTCGGTGAGTTCTTCCGCCCGGGTTGCGGCGGCAGCAAGAATCGGGTGGGCCGACACCGACTGGGCGAGAGCCTGCGGGTGCGGGTCGTTGGTGTGACCGAAGGTGACGAGTTCGGGTAGTGGGCCGTCTGGCAGCGGCGCGAGTTCGCCGTCGACCAGAGGTTGGTACGCCCCGGGAGACCGCCGCACTGTCTGGGTGGCGTTATTGATGAGGATGTCGAGGGGACCCTGCTCGGCGACCGAATCGGCGAGGCCAATAACTTGGGCCGGATCGCGCAGGTCGATTCCGACCACGCGCAACCGGTGCAGCCAGTCTGCGGCGTCGGGCAGGCTCGAGAAGCGACGAACGGCATCCCGAGGGAACCGGGTCGTGATGGTGGTGTGGGCGCCATCTCGAAGCAAACGCAGCGCAATATACATGCCGATCTTGGCGCGTCCCCCAGTCAGCAGCGCACGCTTGCCCGTCAGATCGGTGCGCGCATCACGCTTGGCATGATTGAAGGCGGCACAGCTCGGGCACAGCTGGTGATAGAACGAATCAACGGTCGTGAACGGCTGTTTGCAGATGTAGCAGGGGCGAGCCTTGATCAGTTCACCAGCGGTCGGTGCGGTGGTGCTGGTCGAGATCGGGATACCGCGGGTCTCATCGTCGATGCGGTCGGCGGCACCGGTGGCGGTTGCGGCAATCACTTCACGGTCGGCGTCGGCAATCGCGGCACGCTTCTCTAAGCGGCGTTCCTTCTTCACCGCCTTAAACATGGCGGCTGTGGCGCGACGCACGGTCACAAAGTCGGGGTGCTCCTCATCGATGCCAGCCATCTGGCTGAGCACTTTGAGGGTCGTTTCGAGTTCCGCCGGGTCGAGACCGCTTGGGCCGTGTTCGGGGGCTTCGCTTGAATTAGGCACACCAGATTCTACCCGCGCGCCACCGCAGCCTCACGCATCTGAGAGTGCGGCAGCAATAAGCTGACGGGATGGTTCTCAGCGTTGTGCTTGCTCTGGCAGGTTCGGTCTTTTACGGGGTTTCGGACTTCTTTGGTGGCTTGAGCACTCGACGGCTGAAAGTGGTCCCCGCGACCACGATCATTCACATCTTTGCGACACTAACCCTTCTGATCACCATGCTGTTCGTGACGGTCCGGTTTGAACCCGGTGCGTACCTGTGGGGTGGGATAGCGGGGGTAAGTGCCATTATCGGCCTGCTCACGTTCTATGCCGCGCTCGCGGACGGCCCCATGAGCTTGGTCGCCCCGCTGATCGCGGTGATTGGTGCTGTGGTTCCGGTCGCCTTTGCCGTGATCACGGGGGAGAGGCTGCCCGTCCAAGCGTGGGCGGCGATCGTGCTCGCTCTGATCAGCGCGCTACTTGTTTCGATCACCAGAGCGGATGCTCAGGCGCGAGTCCGGCCTCGAACGGTGGTTGTCGGCATCGTCTCGGGCATCAGCCTGGGAAGTGCGCTCATCGCCCTCGACCGAGCGCCGGAATCAGCGGGACTAGCCACCGCCGTTGTCGAGATCGTTGTGGGGCTCGCCGCCATCTTGCTCTTGTTGGTGCTTACGCGACTGAGCCCAACATTTCGCCGCTTCTTCGTTCAGTTCGATCATCAACCCGAGGGTGGTCCTGTTGGGAGTGTGAGCCGCGCGCGAATGCTGGCGGCGGTCGGTGGCGTGCTGGTGGGGGCGTCCAACGCCTTTGTGCTTCTCGCACTACAGGCGGGGAGCCTGGCGGTTGTTTCGGTTCTGGTGAGCCTGTATCCGCTGTCGACGATCGTTCTTGCCAGAATCACCCTGCACGAGCGGGTCAGCAGGATTCAGCTGCTCGGAATGGTGCTTGCGCTCGTCGCTTCGGTGATGCTCGCGCTCAGTTAGCGGCCGCGACCCTACTACGGTGGAACAATGCCCTCACTTCTGGATGCGCTCCCAACGCCCTTTGACGCTGACGCAACGTATGACGCATTTGTTGGTTGGGCATCCGATCGCGGACTGAATCTGTACCCGGCACAAGACGAGGCCGTGATCGAACTCGTCTCGGGCGCGAATGTGATTCTCTCGACCCCTACCGGCACAGGCAAGTCCCTGGTGGCCATCGCGGCGCACGCGATTGCGCTGGCTCAGGGCCAGCGATCGTTCTATACGGCACCCATCAAGGCGCTGGTGAGCGAGAAGTTCTTTGCCCTCGTCGACGTGTTCGGTGCAGAGAACGTGGGAATGGTCACCGGTGATTCTTCGGTGAACGCCGATGCGCCGATCATTTGCTGCACGGCGGAGATCCTCGCCAATCTCGCCCTGCGTGAAGGAGCGGATGCGCGCGTCGATCAGGTTGTGATGGACGAGTTCCACTTCTTCGCCGACCCCGATCGCGGATGGGCCTGGCAGGTTCCGCTTCTGATCCTCCCACGCGTGCAATTTGTACTCATGTCCGCCACCCTCGGTGACATGTCGACGCTTGCCGATGACCTCAGCCGTCGAACCGGTCGTGAGACGAGTCTGATCACCGGCGTCGAGCGGCCGGTTCCATTGCACTACTCGTGGGCGCTCACCCCCATTCATGAGACCGTCGAGGAGCTGCTCTCGACAGGGCAGGCGCCCATCTACATTGTTCACTTCTCACAGGCTGCAGCCCTCGAGCGCGCTCAGGCGATGACCAGCATCAAGGTCGTTTCTCGGGAACAGCGAGACAAGATTGCCGAAGCTATTGGCGACTTCAGATTCACGACGGTGTTCGGCAAGACTCTGTCGCGACTGATCCGTTCCGGAATCGGTGTGCATCACGCGGGCATGCTGCCCAAGTATCGGCGACTTGTCGAACAGCTGGCGCAGCAAGGACTTCTCCGGGTGATCTGTGGAACAGACACGCTCGGTGTTGGAATCAATGTTCCCATCCGAACCGTGCTGCTAACCCAACTGACCAAGTTCGACGGAACCCGGATGCGGCAGCTCAGCGCTCGCGAGTTCCACCAGATCGCCGGTCGCGCCGGTCGTGCGGGCTTCGACACCGCGGGAACCGTTGTCGCGCAAGCGCCCGAACACGAATCCGAGAACGCGAAGCTCGTGGCCAAGGCGGGAGATGACACCAAGAAGTTGCGCAAAATCGTGCGCAAGAAACCTCCTGAAGGCTTCGTGACTTGGAGCGAAACAAGCTTCGAGCGGATGATCGCCGCGGAGCCCGAAGAGCTCACCAGCCACATGCGCATGAACCATTCGATGATCCTCAACGTGATTGCACGTGGGGGTGATGTCTTCGCCAATGTGCGCCAACTCGTCGAAGACAATCACGAGTCTCGTTTTCGCCAGCGTGAACTCGCCAAGCAGGCGCTCGCGATCTATCGGACCCTGCGCACCGCCGAGATCGTCGAAGAGCACCGTGTTGCTGACACGGTCATCGTCGATGGCGAAGAGGTTGAAAGTTTTGACGAGCGTGTCGAAATCCGCTTGACCGTGGATCTGCAAGCGAACTTCGCCCTCAACCAACCGTTGTCTCCGTTTGCGGTGGCTTCCTTTGATCTTCTCGATCGTGAGTCGCCTAGTTACGCGCTTGACATGATTTCCGTGCTTGAGGCGACCCTCGATGATCCGAGACCGGTGTTGTCGCAGCAGCAGTTCATGGCGCGTGGCGAAGCCGTCGCGGCTATGAAGGCCGAGGGCATTGAATATGACCAGCGGATGGAGTTGCTCGAAGAGGTCACCTGGCCTAAACCGCTTGAAGAACTCCTCACTGCCGCGTTTGAGATGTATCGGGCAAGCCAGCCATGGATTGGCGACTTCGAACTCAGCCCGAAGAGCGTCGTTCGCGATCTCTACGAGCGGGCCATGACGTTTGCCGACTTCATCGGTTTCTACGGGCTTGCCCGCAGCGAGGGGCTGGTGCTTCGCTACCTCTCGGACGCCTACCGAGCCGCCCGTCAGACGATCCCGGATGATGCAAAAACTGACGAACTGCTTGACCTCATCGAATGGCTCGGTGAGCTCGTGCGTCAGGTTGACTCCAGCCTGATCGACGAGTGGGAGGCCATGACGCTTGGCGCGGATAGCGCCACGAGCAACGAGCCAGTGCTGCCGCCGACTCCCTCATCCGTGGTCACGAATGCCCGTGCATTTCGGGTTCTCGTGCGCAATGAGATGTTCCGGCGTGTGCAGTTGGCGGCGCGTGATGATGCCGCTGCCCTCGGGGAGTTGGATGCCGCGGCAGGCTTCGATGAAGAGGCGTGGGGTGCTGCGCTCGATCGCTATTTCGACGAACATGACAGCATCTCGACGGCCGGCGACGCTCGGGGGCCCGCAATGATAGTGGTCACCGAGATGCCGGGGTCCTGGCAGGTGCGACAAATCATCGCCGACCCGGAGGGAAACCACGACTGGTCCATTTCCGCGACGGTGGACTTGGCGGAGTCAGCGGCCGAAGGCGTCGCGGTTGTGAGGGTTTCGGGTTTCGACCGCCTCGACTAGGGGCCCATTTTTTCACGTTCGGGTGTTGAATGGTGGCATGAACCGCGAACACCGCTTCGTGCTTGCCGTCGCCATCTTGGCGTCGTTCGTCGCGTTTCTCGACGGTTCGGTGATCACCGTGGCGTTGCCGGCGATCAGCTCCGAATTGGGTGGCGGTTTGAGCACCCAACAGTGGGTTGTTGACGCCTACCTCATCACGTTGGGTGCGTTGATCCTGTTGGCCGGTTCGCTTTCCGATGTATTTGGCCGTATCGTCATCCTGCGCATCGGATTGGTGGGGTTTGGCGTTGCGTCGCTGCTGATTGCGGTGGCGCCGACAGCCGAACTGCTGATTGTGCTGCGTGGAGCTCAGGGAGTAGCCGGAGCACTCCTGGTTCCCAGCTCGCTCGCACTGATCATGTCGACGTTCCGCGGCACTGCGCAGGCGCACGCGATTGGCCAGTGGACGGCGTGGACAAGCGCCGCTTTCCTCGTGGGACCCGTCTTAGGCGGCGTATTCGTTGACCTTCTGAGCTGGCGGCTGGTGTTTGCGATTAACATTCTGCCGATTGCGGCGACACTCTGGCTGTTAGTCCTGTTGGGACACAAGGAGGAACGCACTAAGGACAAACGGATCGACTTCTTGGGGGCCGGACTAGGAGTCATCGGGCTTGGTGGCCCGGTGTTCGCCCTTATCGAGCAGGCCAACTACGGCTGGGGCAGTCCCTTGGTCTCTATCCCGCTCATCGTCGGCATTGTCAGCCTCGTCGTGTTCCTCTGGTGGCAACGGCGAACCCCGCAGCCGATGCTGCCCCTAGCGTTGTTTCGGGAGCGGAATTTCAGCATGGGCAACATTGCCACACTCTTTATTTATGGTGCGCTTTCCCTTGGTGGGTTCATCGTCGTTGTCTATCTGCAGGAGGTCGCGGAGTACACGGCTACCTTTGCCGCACTCGCCTTCTTGCCGGCATCTCTCGGAATCATCCTGCTCTCATCATTCTTCGGCCGCCTCAGCGGAAAGTTTGGCCCACGACTCTTCATGACTGTCGGCCCTTCGCTTGCCGGCATCGGTTATGTGACCTTCTTGAGCATTCAGGAAACGGTGAACTATTTCACTCAGGTGCTCCCTGGAGTTCTCCTGTTCTCGCTCGGGTTGTCGATGACGGTAGCCCCACTGACGTCAGCGATTTTGGGCGCGATTTCGGCGTCACAGGCGGGAATCGGTTCTGCGGTTAACAACGCCATCTCGCGGATCGCCGGTTTGGTCGCCATTGCCCTCATCGGAGTAATCACCATCGGTCCGCTGGACCCCACTAACTTTCACCGCGTTGTTCTCCTGACCGCCGTGTTGCTGTTCGCCGGTGCGATCGTGTCCTTCGTGGGCATCCGGAATCCTGCCGCCGTCGAACCAGAAACCTCGGAACCTGCAGCACCAAACGCCTAGCGAACGCTAGACCAGCTGGGGAGCGGAGAACAGCAGAAGGGCGACGTCAATCAGGGCGGCGGCGATCGTCAGCCGGAAGAGCAGCCGCGAAATTCGACGTCGAGCGACCAATATGATGCTCAGGCCTGCCAGACCGAGCGTCGCACCGACTCCGATCACCGCAACGATGCTGGGAGCCTCGCCGGGGCCCAAAGTCGCCGAGAGAGCAGCGGCGACCAGACTGATGGCGATGACAATCGCGGAGGCACTCGCGCCGGCACGGTGGGGCACGCCGCGGACTCCGGTTGCGTCGTCATCGACGAGGTCAGGTACGACGTTGCTGAAGTGGGCGGCAACGCCGAGGGATGCCCCGGCGGTGATCGCCCACCATGCGGCTAGTTGCGGAGGATCGGAGGACAGCGTCACCACAAGAGGCAATGCTCCGAAGCCGGTTATGTAGGGTACGACGGAGGCCATGGTCGACTTGAGGCCGAGGTTGTAGGCCCAGCCGCTGATCAGAAACACCGCGTGCGCGAGCGCAGCAAGTGGGCCGACCAGAAACGACAGTCCGACGGACACAGCAGCGCAGGCGATCGCCACGACGGCGACATGAGTCGTCGAGATTTCCCCTTTCGCGATGGGTTTATCTGTGCGGCCAACACGGATGTCACGGTCCGCATCGAGCCAATCATTCGACAACCCCACCGAAAGCTGATTGAACAGGATCATTATGGTGATCACCGCGATGGTCCACGGTGCGAGGCCGGCGCCCCAAGAAAGTGCGCCCGCAATGAGGCTGACCGCGACGGTCGGCCCCGGATGACTGGAGCGGACGAGGGTGCGCAACATGTGGCTAGAGTAGCGTTCCGCACGCGTCGTGATGCGGACTCCCAGCCATCGTGTCTTAGGTTGAGCACGTGAGTAATATTTCTGATGCTTCGGTGCTGGCGGCCAAGCTGCCCGGAACATGGTGCCTAGCGGCAACGAACTTTCCGATGTGGCTCGACGGAACGCGCCACAATCCGGAGTTCGACTATGTGATCGTCGAAGGCGACGAACTGACCTTGGCCGACACGGTTCGCTACACGACGCGAGAAGGGGAGTCGAAAGCAATAGTCGGTACTTCTCGCGTGCATGGCGACGAGTTTGTGTGGCGTGGGCAGGGCTGGTTGAGGTTGTTGACGAGCCGCTGGCAGCTAGTAGGTGCCGACGACACCTTCGACACGATTGTTGTCCGGTTCTCCCGTTCGAGGCTCACCCCGGTAGGAATAAACGTACTTACTCGTAAAAGTCTCGAGCAGCGTGCGGTGCGGTCGACGGTAGCTCACAGTACAGATCAGTTTGGGCTGAGCACAGAAGACTTCGCATCGCTGACGTGGCTCGCCTGAGCCGCTTGTGACGAAGACAGGTACCATCGCTGAATGAAACGTGCGCGACGGATCCCACAATTCGTCGTTCTTGTCGCGCTCTCTGCCGCGTTGGTTGGCTGCACTGTTGAACCCTCCGCCACCGTAGTTCCGGCGCCGACCTTGATGCCCCGAACACAGCCGGTTCAGATCGACCCGGTAGCCGACTACGCCAGCGACCGGCTCGCGACGATGTCGCTCGAGAGCAAAGTGCTGAGCATGCTCATGGTGCACGCGCCCGGAACCTCGCCGGCGGATCGGCTAAATGCGAAATTCGCTGACGTCGGAGGATTCATCCTGATGGGAGACAACATCCCCGGCACTCTGGAGCAGTTGTCAGCAGATACTGCCGCGCTCAGCAGCGAGGCTGGGCTGCCCGTTCTTATCGCGACTGACCAAGAAGGCGGCATCGTCCGACGGGTACCCACAGACAACGCGCCGGCAGCGGCTCAACTTCGTTCCCTCGCTCCCGAGGCGACGTTCGACGCATTCGCCACCCGAGGCGCCCTTCTCGAATCGGTCGGCGTGTCGATGAACTTCGGGATCGTCGCGGATGTCGCAGCCAGCTCTTCCAGTTTCATCTACGAGAGGTCGTTCGGATCTACCGGCACGGACACCGCCGCGCGCGTTGCACAAGCTGTCGCGGGGGAGTCAAATATTCTCTCGACGCTGAAACACTTTCCTGGCCACGGGGCGGCCGCCGGCGACTCGCATTCGAGCATCCCCACGACCTCGCTCTCGCTGAGTGACTGGCAGGATACGCACGCCCTACCGTTTCAAGCGGGAATTGAGGCGGGCGCGTCTTCGGTGATGTTCGGTCACCTCGCCTTCACCGCGGTGGACCCTCTTCCCGCGACATTTTCGGAACGCTGGCATGAAATTCTGCGGGACGAACTCGGGTTCGAGGGCATCATCATCACCGATGACATGGGCATGCTCGAGCGCTCCGGAGTTCCCGAGTACTCCGACCAGGCTGCGAACGCTGTTAGGGCGATTGCGGCCGGAAACACGATGTTGCTGTACGTCGCCCCCGTCGACAGCGACGCAATCGTCACCGCTGTATCTCAGGCTGTCGACAACGGCACTCTCGACGAGTCCGTCATTGACGACGCCGCGAGGCGACTACTGGAGCTTCGTCGTGGCCTTTCCGGTGAAACCGGTCGCTACGTCCACTGTGGTGCCGAATGTGTCGCTATCGCCGGCTAACTATCCGTCGTTCTTGTCGCCCACGATTTCTTCGTGGATACGGCGTACGTCCTCCAAGAGGGACCCAATGAGGATCCAGTGCTGCGGATGCGGGGTCAATACGGTCAGCGGACCGGTCAGAGTCATCAACTCCCGCGTCGGTGGCGCGGCCTCTCGTTCTTCGGGAGAACGGCCGCGCAACCGCAGGTCGTAGGCTGCTCGCTCGAGCTCCCGAGCGATGGAAAGCGCCACTGGGTCGGTGGCAAGTTCTGGGTCGTAGCGGTCGTGAATGGCTCGCGCTATTCCGAGCGTGCGGGTGACCAATACCGTCAGCATGGCAAAGAGCTCTCTGTCGCGGCGGAGCATTCTGTGGTGCTTGCTCCGTCGGGGGTTCAACGTGAGGCTCTCGGTTCCTTTCCTGATCGCTACCGCGGCAGCGTCCCGAAGAGGTTTTAGTTGTAGCGCGTCGTTGAGGAGGGATTCCAGTTCGCGATCCGACTGGGGCGTTCGAAGCGCGGAGGCGAGTGATTCGAACACCGCTGCGGTGCGTTTTGTGAGTGCGGCAACCGCCGTGCGGGCCGGGCTCACAATCACCGGCGCGACAATGGCGAGGTTCACGATTAGGCCGATCAACGCGCCGATTATCGTTTCGATGATGCGTTCAACTGCGAACTCTGCGTTCTGGCCGCCCAGGACCAGAATGAGCATGGCACTGATCGGGATCTGATTGGCGGAGCCTGGACTGAGCCGAAGCAGCCACGCGACAATCACCGAAATCACGATGACGCTCAGGATGACCCAGGTGTGGTCTCCGAACAGTTGCCCCGCTCCGAGAGCGATGGCGACGCCCGCGACGACTCCGATGCTTCGTTCGAGCCCTTTTTCTATTGACTGAGTGACGCTGGGCTGCACGACGAGTAGTGCGGCAATCGCGGCAAACACGGGCAACGGTTGTTGCAGCGCGAAGCCGGCGATAACCCACGCAATGACGGCGGCGACCGAGGTCTTCAGCACTTGCAGTAGCGGCGAACGACGCGCAATCGTTAGCGTCGTGAAGTATTTCACGTGCGTGACTTTGCTTTCGAGATCGCATCGGCGGCGCGGACCAGCGCCAAGTGGCTGAGCGCTTGGGGAGTGTTACCCGCCTGACGTTCGTTCACGGTGTCGTATTCTTCACTGATCAACCCGACGTCGTTGGCGAATCCCACGAGGCGGTTCATGAGAGCCGTCGCGTCGGCGACCCGGCCGGAAGCGGCATACTGTTCGACCAGCCAGAATGAACACGTCAGGAACGGGTTTTCTCCTTCGGGAAGTCCGTCAACACCGGACTCGGTCAGGTAGCGCAAGACCAGCCCGTCCTGAAGAAGCTCGTCTTCAATAGCGGCGACTGTCCCTAGCATCCGGGGGTCGTCAGCGGCGATGTAGCCGACTTGAGCGAGTTGCAGGAGCGAGGCGTCGACACCGGTGCCGCCGTAGTACTGGGTATAGGTGCCGCGCTCGGCATTCCAGCCTTCACGCTCGATCTCCTCACGAATTTCTTCGCGCACGGCGATCCAGTTTTCGACCGGGCCCTCGAACCCAAACTCCTCGACTGCGGTGATGGCGCAGTCCATCGCTGCCCAGAGCATTACGCGCGAGTGGGTGAAGTGACGTTCGGGTCCTCGGATTTCCCAGATGCCATTGTCTGCGCGGCGCCAGTTGTCTTCGACGTAGCTGATGAGAGCGCGCTGAAGGGGCCACGAGGAATCGTTCTCGTGCACCCCGGATCGGCGCGCGGCTTGCAAAGCGATCATTACCTCGCCGAAGACGTCACCCTGGAACTGGTTGAACGCACCGTTGCCGATTCGTACCGGTGAGGCGCCCTCGTAGCCCGGCAGAGACGACAGTTCCTTCTCATCGAGCCAACGTTCGCCAGAGAGTCCGTACATGATCTGAACGTCTGCGGGGTCACCGGCAATGGCGCGTACCAGCCACCGGCGCCACGCTTCGGCTTCGGCGATGTAACCGTGGTCGAGCAAGACGTGCAGGGTGAGGGCCGCATCGCGTAGCCACACGTAGCGGTAGTCCCAGTTGCGGCTGCCCCCGAACCATTCGGGCAAGCTCGTCGTTGCTGCGGCGACGATCCCGCCGGTGTCCTCGTGAGTGAGCGCCCGCAACACCAAGAGCGATCGTTTGACGATCTCCCGGTATTCCTCGGTCGGCTCGCAGCGCGCGGCCCAGTTGAGCCACCACCGGCTCGTTGCGCCAAGAACTTCATCGACGTTAACGGCGGCGGGAGGATTTCGGTGTGCGGGGTACCAGGTCATCGTTAGGTCGCGGGTCTCGCCTGCGCTGACGGTGAATTCACCGGTGTGAGTGTGATCGGCCGAGTGCATTTCGATGCCGCGAGCAACAATGGCATCCGGTCCAGCCACGCCGATAATCGCGTGGTCGCCGGCCTCTGGTGCTTGGTGCAGCCACGGCAGCGCTGTCGCGTAGTGGAAACGAATTAACATCTCCGCGTACATCGGCACCGTGCCGCGAATGCCGCGAACCCGTCGGATGACGTCTGCGCGGCGGTTGCCGTGCGGCATGAAGTCAATGACCTCGACCTCGCCGTCTTCGGTCGCCCAGGTGGTGACCAGAATGAAGGTATTCGCCTGATACTTCCGCGTCACAGAAACAGTCGCGGGGGCATCAACGCTCGCGCGGGGAGCGACGAGCCATCGGCCGTGGTCCTCATTGCCCAACAACGCACCAAACATAGATGCGGAATCAAAGCGAGGGAAACACAGCCAGTCGATGCTTCCGTCGATACCAACAAGTGCAGCAGTCTGACAGTCGCCGATGAGGGCATAGTCTTCGATTGGTAGCGCCATTAGCCCATCATTGCAGCGTCTTCGTGCTCAACAGTTCAGTTCGCGGCATCGTGCATTAAATTTAACATTCGAGGCACCGCAGATGGCTCGAAAAATCCTAATCCTCGACGAGGCCGAGTTGACGAAGCTCGTCTGCCAGGCGTGCGCCGTCGGGGGCATAGCGCCAGGGGATTGATAGTTGATCCTCACGTTCCGAGGCCTTGCTGCGGCCACCGGCAAGCACGGCTTCACGTGTCGAAAGCTGACGGATCGCAACCGCTTTGACGTTGTCGGGGTGGCTGGAGGCGAAGTCGCCGTAGATCTCTTCATCATGCTGGCCGTCGTCACCGATGAGAAGCCACTTCATAGTGGGGAATTCAGAGGCCAGACGTCGCAAGTTGTTGCGTTTGTGTTCGGCACCGCTGCGGAACCACCGGTCGTGAGTGGGGCCCCAGTCGGTGAGTAGCATCGCACCGCGCGGATACAGGTTTCGTCTCAAGAAACGCGAGAGCGTTGGCGCAACGTTCCAAGCGCCCGTCGATAAATAGATCACGGGCGCGATCGGATTAGCGCGTGCGAGGCGGTCGTAGAGTACCGCCATTCCTGCGACAGGGCGGCGAGCATGCTCGTCAAGCACAAATGTATTCCAGGCGGCCAACAAGGGACGGGGCAGAGCAGTCACCATCACCGTGTCATCGACATCTGAAATGATTCCGAACTCCGCCTGCGGGTCCACGATGAAGATGTGTGCGGTTGCCGCATCAGAGCCGGGAGAGGTCAACGTTGCGGTCTGCCAGCCGGGTTTCAGCGAAACCTCTACCCGCTCGTCGATCACACCACCGCGACCCGGTTTCAATACAACGTCATGGCCACCAATCGTGACGGTAACCGATTCGTCGGTAACCGGAATGCTGAAGAAGCTACGCCATCCGCGCACCTTTTCCGCTCGCTTCTTCGATGCTTCGGTGTTGCGCGTGAGAACGACTCGACAAAGCAGGCGTGTCCACTCGGTTGTCCCGTAGGAGCTGAATGGAATTATCGTCGTCGTCAGACCACGTTTGCGGCCGCGACGTGCCCGCCAACGGTGGAATGCATCTTCGATCCGCGCTGCTCTGTGCAGAATTTCTCCTGCAGTCGGTGAGTGCGTGGGGGACTTGCCAAGCCGAACCATTGCTCCAGCCTAGGGTCACCGCGGCACCTGTCGTGCACGATCGCACGCCGCTACCGATTAAGACTGTGGTTCGGCGTGCAGCTTCGCGCTCAAGATTGCCGAGGCAGCGACGGTCGCGGCAACGAGATCGCGATCGCCGCGAATTCGCGGATCGATCCAGTCATCAATGCGTTCGCGAGCAACAAGCACCGGCATCCGATCGTGTATGTCGGCTAGTGCCCCTTCGGCAGGCTGGGTCAACATTGTGGTGGTCAGGTGCCATCGTGCCGGGTCGTCGCTGGCAGCCGACGGATCTGACCACCACGAGTAGAGTCCTGCAAAAAAGATGAGCCCGGCGTCGGGGTGGATGTAATGCGGCACGGGTGTTGTGCCGCTCTTCTTGGTCTCGAAATAACCAATGGCCGGCAGCACCGCACGATGCGTTGCCACGGCCGCCCGAAAAGTTGGCTTCTGTGTCACCGTCTCGCTCCGCGCATTGAAAGTGGCATACTTTCCCCGGAGCACGGGGGAGTGTGGGGGCGTCAGCCACCACTGCGCTAGGGCAGCGCGAGGAATGAGTTCCGACTCGGGATCCTCCCGATCGCTGGGCGTCTTGAGCAGGATGGGCACCTGGTCGGTCGGCCTAACGACGGGCGTTGCTAACCAGTCCGCTTGCCATTCTTCGGGTGGCCGGCCGGTCGCAGTCACGAACTCGGTGATCATTGCATTCACCGTGTCGTCCATCGCAAATCGTCCGCACATGAGCCGATTCTAGGAGAATTCAGATCAAAACGTGAGCTTCTACACAGCGTAGAATACTCGTTCTAAAGGCTAGGATTGGTCAGAACTAAGAAGGGGGCCATCGTGTCCGCACAACTAACTACAGAAATTGCTGCTGAACCGGCTGTGTCACTTCGCAACGAGCCAGTGCAAGCACGAAGCACCGCGCGCCTCACAGCGCTTCTCGACGCTGCGGCATCAATCGTTGATGAGGTGGGTATTGAGCGGCTGACTACGGCCATGGTCGCTGAACGTGCGGGGGCATCGATCGGAACGGTCTACCGATACTTCCCCGATCGCATCGTTCTGCTTCAGGCGCTGGGTTCCCGAAATTTTGACCGAGTTATGGCGCGAATCATTGATGCGATCAATGAGCCCGAAAACGATGACTGGCGGGCCGCGCTTCGGTCGGCCTTCGCTTCGGTGATCTTCACGTACCGTACCGAGCCTGGATTCCGTGGGCTTCGAGTGGGCGACCAGCTGGACTTGCGTCCGCTGCCCAACGGTCGCACTCACAAGTCGCTCGTCGCGGAGCGTATCGTCGAAGCGCTCTCTGCGCGATTCGGTGTCGAGAATTCGGCGGCAGCGCGTTTTACGCTCGAAGCTGGCTTAGAGATGAGCGATGCGCTTGTTGCCCGCGCGTTCCTGATGAACCCCCAGGGTGACGACGAATTCATCTCGGTGAGCACGTCGGCTGTCAGGGACTTTATTGCGGAGAACCTCGGCTGGTAGTCGCCTTCGCTTCGAGCGAATTTGCCTAGTTATGCCCAATCGGGAATGACAGCGGCGTCGAATACTGTTTAGCTAATAGTGCTGGCAAGTGTCGATCCGCGCATAGGCGCGAGGAATGAGCCGAAATTATGATTGAATTTCGCGCAGTAACCAAGCGTTTTCCCGACGGGACCGTGGCAGTTGAGGACTTCAGCCTCGTTCTTCCGTCCCGCAAAATCACCGTCTTTGTCGGTTCATCTGGCAGCGGCAAGACGACGCTGCTGCGGATGATCAACCGCATGGTTGACCCGAGCGGTGGTGATATTGAGATCGACGGCGAGAGCATCATGTCGAAAGAGCCCGTCGCGCTCCGACGGAGCATCGGCTATGTGATGCAGAACTCCGGACTCTTGCCCCATTTTCGGGTGATCGACAACGTCACCACGGTGCCGACTCTCAACGGCGTGCCCAAGAAACAGGCCCGTGAGCAGGCGCTGGAGCTTCTGGACACTGTGGGGCTTAGCCGCAGTCTTGCGGACCGGTATCCAAGCCAGCTCTCCGGTGGTCAACAGCAACGCGTTGGTGTGGCTCGCGGTCTGGCGGCCGACCCGAACATTCTCCTGATGGACGAGCCCTTCGGTGCCGTCGACCCGATTGTGCGTGCAGAGCTTCAACAAGAGACACTGCGCCTGCAGCACGAACTCGATAAGACCATCGTGTTTGTCACCCACGACATCGACGAAGCGTTCCTGCTCGGCGATCAAGTCGTCATTCTCGAGAAGGGTGCGAAGATCGCGCAAGTTGGCACCCCTAACGAGATAATGGCCAATCCAGCGAGCGACTTCGTAGCCAACTTCATTGGTGCTGATCGTGGCAAGCGTGCACTGACGCTCAAGAAGACCGACGCGGGAATGATTCTGGTGGACAGCGAAGGCCGCGGTGCCGGAGTACTCGTCGGAGGGTCGGAACACGCGTGACCTGGATCATCAACAACCTTGATTTGATCTGGAGTCTCACCGTTGAGCACGTTCGGCTCAGTATTGTGCCGATCGTCTTCGGGTTCCTCATCTCCATCCCGCTCGGCTGGGTCGCCTACCGATTCCGACTTACTCGCGGCGTCTTGCTCACTCTTGCCGGATTGTTGTACACGATCCCGTCGCTGGCGCTCTTCGTGATTCTTCCGCCATTTCTTGGCATTAGTTTTCTCAGCGAGCTCAACATCACCATCGCACTCACGCTGTACGCGGTGGCGATCATGGCGCGGTCCGTGGCGGATGCCCTCACCTCTGTCGATCCGGCAATCCGACAGTCGGCGACCGCTATGGGGTTCGGCGGCTGGCGTCGGTTCTGGACCGTCGATTTTCCGCTAGCCGGACCGGTCGTACTCGCGGGACTGAGAGTCGCTGCCGTGTCCACGGTCAGCCTCGTCACGGTGGGAATCCTGATCGGTGTTGAAAGTCTCGGCTATCTCTTTACCAACGGTTTCCAGCGACGCATCCTCGAAGAGATTTTCGCCGGAGTCGTCATGACCGTGGTTGTCGCTCTCCTGATCGACCGTGTGCTGGTGCTTATTGGGCGAATGCTCATGCCATGGACGACGGTCGCAAAGCAGAAGAGCAGCTCGGTTGGTCTTGCAGCGGAAGGAGCAGCGGCGTGAACCTCCTCATCGAAGCAATGCAGTGGCTCTTTTCGCCAGAGCGGCTTGTTGGTGGCAACCCGATTCCGTTGCGACTCGAAGAGCACCTGTTTTATACATTCCTCTCGGTCGCTGTAGCTGCGGTGATTGCAATCCCGCTCGGCTTCTTCATTGGCCACACCGGCAAGGGGCGAGAGTTTGCTGTTGGACTGTCCGGGGCGGCGCGAGCATTGCCGTCGTTCGGGCTCATTCTGCTGCTGGTGTTGCTCATCGGTGTTGCGCAGGTGCAACTGCAGCTGGCCGCGATCACCGCCTTCGTTCTGCTCGCGATTCCGTCGATACTCGCTGGAGCCTATGCGGGAGTAGAAGCCGTCGACCCTCGCGTAGTCGATTCCGCTCGCGCGGTCGGAATGACCGAGTGGCAGATCCTCTGGAAGGTCGAGGTTCCGCTCGGACTGCCACTTTTGATCGGTGGCCTTCGTGCGGCGACACTGCAGGTTGTGGCAACGGCCACACTCGCTGCCTACGTTGGGCTCGGCGGGCTCGGAATCTACATCTTTCGTGGGCTCCCGCTCCAACGGTACGACGAGATGCTCGGAAGTGCGCTACTGATCGCTGCACTCGCACTGGTCCTTGACGGAATATTTGCACTGGTTCAGCAATTCGCGATTCCCCACGGAGTCTCGGCTGGCCGTGCTAGAGATGTCCGCACGTCGTCACCCCGACGACGCGCGGTGGCAGCCACAGTTGCCGACGAAGGAAGAGGATAAAAATGTTCACAGCAAAGAATAAAGGCCGGCTTGCGCTAGGTGCAGCCGCGGTCGGGGTTGCAATTGCCCTGTCAGGGTGTGCAACCGGTGACCCGCTCGACACCGGCTCCGGTGATGAGAATGCCACCAGCGAAACCATCGTCGTTGGCTCGCAGGCCTACTACTCGAACGAAATCATCGCCGAGATTTACGCCCAGGCCCTCGAGAACGCGGGATTCGACGTTGAACGTCAATTCCAGATCGGCCAGCGCGACGCCTACCTTCCCGCGCTCGAAAGCGGAGAAGTGGACGTCTTCCCCGAATACACGGGAAACCTCCTCCAGTTCTATAAGACCGACACCACCGCGACCGCATCCGAGGACGTCTACGCCGAGCTCGCTAGCGCGCTGCCCGAGGGACTTACCGTTCTCGACCAGGCTGCGGCGACCGATCAGGACTCCTACAACGTGACAGCCGACTTCGCGGCAGCAAACTCGTTGACGAGTCTCGCGGACTTGGCCGGGGTGAGCGACCTCGCGCTTGGCGGAAACGCAGAGCTCGAAGAGCGCCCCTACGGCCCCACCGGTCTTCAGGACGTCTACGGTGCCACGGTAGGTTTCACCGCCACCGGTGACACCACGGTTGACGCCCTCGTCGCAGGCACGATCAACATTGCCAACGTCTACAGTGCCGACCCGCGCATCCAGACCGAGAACCTCGTGACCTTGAGCGACCCCGAGGGTCTGTTCTTGGCGTCGAACGTCGTTCCGCTGGTGAACGCCGACATCGCCGATGAGATCGCCGATGTCATCAACTCCGTCAGCGCCAAGCTCAGCCCAGAGGGTCTCGTGGCTCTCAACGTGCAGAGCACCGTTGACAAGATGTCATCTGATGCCATTGCCAGCCAATGGCTGAGCGAGAACGGTCTCAGCTAGCCAAACCGGCTGCCTTGTGCAGCGATGAGGGGCGGATGCTCGAGCATCCGCCCCTCATCGCGGTTAACCCCGCGTCACGGTCTGCGAGGTGCCGCCACCGCTACTGATCGTCGTGGTGCTCCATGTGACGCTGTTGTGAACGCTGCAGCAGCTTCTTTGCTACAACCGTGAGAATCGCAAATGAGGCAACGATGGCGACGAAGACGTATCCCGCGTAGTGCAGCTGATCGAGAAGTTCACGAAAGCTCCCTGCCGCCGCAGCGCCGACCGATACGTAGGCAACCGACCAAATGGTGGTGGCCGGCACCGTCCACGCCATGAAAGTGCGGTAACGCATGGTGCTCATGCCCACCGTGACGGGGATGAGCGAATGCAACACGGGCAAGAATCGAGAAATGAACACAGCGATTCCTCCGCGACGCCCAAGATATCGTTCGGCTTGAGCCCAATGCCGTTCACCGATGCGCTGGCCTAGCCTCGAGTGACGGATCTTCGGCCCGAAGTAGCGGCCGAGCGCGAATCCGATGCTTTCGCCGACGAGAGCACCGACGATCACACTCGCGATCAGAACGCTGCCCTCGATCACACCACCAACGGCTGTACTCGCCACCAGCACGATCGTGTCACCGGGCACAATCAGTCCGATCAGGATGGAAGTCTCCAACATGATCGCGACCCCAGCCAGCACCGTCCTGAGCACCGGGTCGACCGACTGCACGGTGTCGAGGATAAAGCTCAGTGCATCATTGACCCACTGGCCGAAGCCGCCACTAGACATGATCGGTCCGGCGGCAAACGCGAGGTCAACAAGATTCACGCAACGAGCCTAGCGAGCGTTCCCGAAAGCAGTCTGGCTATATCGGGCGAGTGAGCGCTTCGAGGCGTGTTCGCCACTTCTGAAGGCGACCCGGTTTCTCTGCTACGGGCGGCCCATCGACCCACTCCGTCACAATCCGGATGCCGTGAAGGGCATTAAGCACCCAGACTTCCGTGCCGGCAAGCTCGGCGGGGGTGACCGCTTCTTCGTGGGTATCAACCCCAAGGGCTCGCGCGAGAGTCAGCACGCTGCGCGCCGTCACACTGTCGATGCGGTCGAACTCTGTTGGGGGTCCGCACAGAATTTCGCCCCGCCACCACAGGATGGCACTGTAGGCACCCTCGATCACATAGCCGTCATCCGTCACCAGGATCGCCTCATCGGCGCCGTGAGCTCGCGCCTGAGCGCGCAGCGCGCCCAGCGCCTCGAGATCGGGCCCCTTCACGGTCGGGTGGGTACGTGGATCGTCGCCGTTAAAGGTGATGACCTGTGTGGCGCGTCGCCGTTCGGGTGTCGGACGCAGGTTGAGGAAGAACTCAGTGCCGCGAAGTTCAACTCGAGGAAACCAGACGTCAGCGCGGGGGAGGGCGGCGATTGCCGCAGTGAAGAAAATATCGGCGGCATCTTTCTGGGCCTCGGGCACAGCATCCATAAATCGTTGGCGATGCAGGTTAAGTGCAAGAGCTACGCCGGAGTCGACACACCATGAGTCGGCAACATTCAGCGGGACTCCCGGCACGTCGGTGGGGTCGACTTCGATGAGTTGGTCGTTCTGCCACCGAGAAATCGCGTTCGCACTCATAGGCTTAGGTTATGCGCTCTCGCGTTCTTACCGCCGATCTGCCGCGCTGGGTTGACCCCGCGGCTGTGTTCATCGAACTCATGGCGAACAGCGGCTCGGATGCTGCCGGTGCCCTCTGGCTCGATAGTGGTGCGGCTGCGACCAAGGGGCGAAGCTACCTGGCGGTGTCGAACCGGGTCGTTCTCAGCGCTGAACTGGCGGAACCTGTCTTCGAGTGGATGCGGCGAGAGTGTGGCCCAGCAGACGTCGACCTCTGTGACGCACCGACCGGATTCCGGCTGGGCTGGGTGGGGTGGCTCGGCTACGAGCTTCGCGGCGAATCGCTCGGCGTTCCTATTGCGACACCCGCGACGACTCCGGATGCCGCCTGGCTGTGGGTGGATCGCGTTCTGGTGTTCGACCATGAGACGCGCAGACTCAGCCTGCTAGCCCTCGGTAAAGACTGGACGACAGAGCTCGGGCAGTGGCGCTGCGACATGGAAGCGCTGGTCGCGGCTGCTGGCCAGAAACCGGTTCCGCCAGCAGATTCGGCATCCCGGTCCTCGACGACATCGCCGAGAGCGCAGTGGCGTGATTCCGATTCCGTCTACCTCGATATGATCGCCGCGTGCCAGGACGCGATCGCAGAAGGCGACGCGTACCAGTTGTGCCTCACGACGAGTGTTCGCGTGGGCGACGTAGCCGATCCCGTCGCCACCTATCTGGCGCTGCGGGCGGCAAATCCCAGCCATCACGGCGGTTTCATTAGGGCCGGAGAGACGACGCTTCTTAGTTCGACGCCAGAACAGTTCCTCTCGATCGATCCGAGTGGGCAGATCGAGACGAAACCGATCAAAGGAACGAGGCGCCGCGACGCAGACCCTGTCGAGGACCTACGGCTGCGTGAAGAACTACTCGCCAGCGACAAAGAGCGTGCCGAGAACCTCATGATTGTCGACCTCATGCGCAACGACCTCGGGCGTGTGTGTGTTGTGGGATCGGTAACCGTGCCGAGGCTGTTTGAGATAGAGAGCTATGCGACGGTCCATCAACTGGTCAGCACCATTCGGGGGCAGCTGCGACCAGAGGTGAGCGCCATCGACGCCATCGAGGCTTCGTTCCCCGCAGGGTCGATGACGGGCGCGCCCAAGCATTCGGCAACCATTATCTTGGACTCGCTCGAAGGTGCGCCCCGCGGTATTTACTCCGGAGTGTTCGGCTATCTGGGAATTGATGGTGCTGTTGATCTTGCGATGGTGATCCGCTCGATTGTGGTGGACGCCACCGGTTCCACGATTGGTGCTGGCGGGGGAATCACCGCTCTTTCGGTTCCTGTCGAGGAACTTGCCGAGGTGAAATTGAAGGCGGAGGCTTTGCTGCGGGTGCTTGGTGTGGAGTCAGACTGAAGCGGCGCAGCCACGGTAGTGCCGGTCACAACAAAACGGTCCGCCCGAGTGCTGTGTACTGTGAGATGGTCCAACTCAGAGAGAATAGAAGTACCTGACAGCTTCTTGCCCCCTCGAGCGCGGCCCTGCGTTGGGTAATCTTGAATCTTCCCTGTAACGAATTGAGAGTATTTACGTGACTGAGCAGCCCAACTTTGCTGGTGCACACGATGACCGCGATGGCGCCTCGGACTACGACGTAGCCGCCATTCATGCGAAGTGGCAGGCCAAATGGGAAGAGCTCAAGCCGTTCGCGACGAGTGACCCCAACGACAAGCGCCCGCGCAAGTACATTCTCGATATGTTCCCGTACCCGTCGGGTGACCTGCACATGGGGCACGCCGAGGCGTATGCCTTCGGTGACATCGCTGCCCGCTATTGGCGTCAACGCGGCTTCAACGTGCTGCACCCCATCGGATGGGACTCGTTCGGTCTCCCCGCCGAGAACGCCGCGATCGAACGCGGCATTGACCCTCGCGGCTGGACATACGACAACATTGAACAGCAGAAGAAGAGCATGAAGCTCTACGGCGTTTCCTTCGACTGGGACCGTGTTCTGCACACCAGCGATCCCGAGTATTACAAGTGGAACCAGTGGCTGTTCCTCAAGATGTACGAAAAGGGCCTTGCCTATCGCAAGGATTCCTGGGTCAACTGGGATCCCGTAGACCAGACGGTTCTCGCCAACGAGCAGGTTCTCGCTGACGGCACGTCTGAGCGCTCCGGCGCCGTTGTCGTGAAGAAGAAGCTGACCCAGTGGTACCTGAAGATCACCGACTACGCTGACCGACTACTCGACGACCTCAACCAGCTCGAGGGCGCCTGGCCGTCGAAGGTGTTGTCGATGCAGCGCAACTGGATCGGCCGGTCGATTGGTGCGGATGTCGACTTCGAGATCGAAGGCCGTGACGAGAAGGTCACGGTCTTCACCACGCGTCCCGACACGCTCTACGGTGTCACCTTCATGGTTGTTGCCCCTGACGGTGATCTTGCTGCTGAACTGGTCGAAGGAGCAAGCGACGAGGTCAAGGCGAGCTTTGCTTCCTACCTTGAGCAGACTCAGAAGCAGACCGAAATCGAGCGCCAGGATGCTGGCCGCGAAAAGACCGGTGTGTCCCTGGGTCGCCACGCGATCAACCCGGTTACGGGTGAGCGTATTCCGATCTGGACCGCTGACTATGTGCTTGCCGACTACGGCCACGGGGCGGTCATGGCGGTTCCCGCCCACGACCAGCGTGACCTCGAATTCGCTATCAAGTACGACCTGCCTGTGCGAGTCGTGCTCGACACCAACGCGCCCATCACTGGTGCGATCCCTGTGCTTGACCTTGACGAGAACGGCATGGCGATCCTCCCGGATGACCTGCCTCCGCTGAACCCACGCGAGACCGGCAAAGCATTGCAGGGCGACGGCCGCATGATGAACTCGGGGCCGCTTGATGGGCTCAGCAAGAGCAATGCGATCAAGAAGATTGTGGAGCAGCTTGAAGCAGCCGGTACCGGACGCGCCGCGAAGACGTACCGTCTGCGTGACTGGCTGATTAGCCGCCAACGTTTCTGGGGAACCCCCATTCCGATCATTCACGGCTCTGATGGGGAACTGATCCCGGTTCCGCTCGATCAGCTTCCCGTTGAGTTGCCTTCCACCGAAGGCCTCGACTTGAAGCCGAAGGGAAAATCCCCTCTTGCTGGTGCCGAAGACTGGATCAACGTTACCGACCCGCGCGATGGCAGCCCTGCCCTGCGCGACGCCGACACCATGGACACGTTCGTCGACAGCTCCTGGTACTTCCTGCGCTTCCTGTCGCCGAACGACCCGGACAAGGCCTTCGACCCGGCTGAAGCCGAGAAATGGGCGCCCGTCGACCAGTACGTCGGTGGTGTCGAACACGCCATCCTGCACCTGCTGTACTCGCGGTTCATCACCAAGGTTCTCTTCGACCTCGGTTACGTCAGCTTCACCGAACCCTTCAGCGCCCTCCTCAACCAGGGCATGGTGCTTTCCGAAGGCAAGAAGATGTCCAAGCGCAGCCGCAAAGCTGTCACGTTCGTGGGCGAAGTTGGGCAACACGGTGCTGACGCGCTGCGGTTGACCCTCGCGTTTGCGGGCCCGCCGGAGGAAAACATCAACTGGGAAGACGTCTCGCCGTCGGCCTCCGGCAAGTTCCTGGCTCGCGCGTTCCGCCTCGCCGGGGACGTGACCAGCGCACCCGAGATTGAGTGGAAGACCGGTGATGTTGCTCTGCGCCGCGCCACCCACCGCTTCTTGTCAGACGGTCCGGGGCTCGCTGAATCGCTCAAGTTCAACGTTCTTGTTGCTCGCATCATGGACCTCGTCAACACGACACGAAAGACGATCGACACTGGCGTCGGTGGCGGAGATGCCGCTGTTCGTGAAGCCGTCGAAGTGATCACGATTGCGCTGAGCCTGTTCGCCCCGCACACCGCCGAGGAGATGTGGGAGAAGCTCGGCTACGAGCCATCCGTTGCTCTCGCTGGCTGGCGTAAGGCAGAGCCGGCACTGCTCGTGGAGGATTCTGTCACCGCCGTGGTTCAGGTCGATGGCAAGGTGCGTGACCGGCTTGAGGTGTCGCCCAAGATTGAAGGTGCCGAGCTTGAGGCTTTGGCTCGCGCGTCCGAGGCCGTGGCCCGCGCCGTCGGCGACCGCGAAATCGTCAAGGTCATCGTTCGCGCTCCTCGACTCGTCAACATCGCGACAAGGGGTTAATAGCTCCACAGTTCACCGTTACGCGCGTCTCGAGAGGTCGGGGCGCGCGTAACTTTTGTCCGTGGAAGAGTTCGAGCAGGCCCGCAAAGCTCGCCTTCGGGTGCGCGTGGGTGCCGTTGTGGTTCTCCTCTTCGCGGCCCTCGGTTGCGCCGTGCTCGCGGCGGCGCTGGCCGAAGGCCCTTCCGTGGCGGAGATTTCTCGAACCGACACCACGCCCGATCCACAATCGGAGATCGTCGACTCGCGAACGCTCTTCGTTCATGTGGCTGGTGAAGTAAATGAGCCGGGACTTTTCGAACTCGCCGAAGGTGCCAGAGTAATCGACGCGATCGCCGCAGCAGGGGGATTCAGCGATGAGGCCGATCGTGACCAGCTGAACCTTGCTCGACCACTGAGCGATGGTGAACAATTCGTTGTCCCTCGGGTGGGCGACGAGAACGTTGCCGCCGCAGCGTCTGATGGTCGAGTCAACCTGAACACAGCCGATGCCGCTGCCCTTGATACGCTTCCCCGAATTGGCCCTGCGATGGCCGCGCGCATCATTGCCTGGCGCCAGGCCAACGGTCGTTTCATCACGATTGATGATCTTCGCAACGTTGCGGGCATCGGTGATGCAACGTTTGAGGGGCTCCGCGAACTGGTCACCGTATGAATCTCGACCTGCGCCTCAGCCTTCCCGTCGCCGCTGCGTGGGTCGCGGCGGCGGTGATAATCGGGTTCCCCCAAGCGGCAGCCGGGGTTGCTCTAGCATTGTGGCTGCTGGCGGGCGGCCTATTGGCGGTGGCGCTGTTCCTAGATCGTCGCGTGGTGGATTACCGCGTTCCGGCTCGCCAAGTCCTCGCCAGTATCGCGCTGGGCTGCACTCTTGCGGCGCTCTGCTCGACCGCAGTGGCCGTGCGCGCCGAAAGCCGCCAGCCCGAGGCGCTAAGCGAACTCGCCGTCCAGCGCGCTTCGGTGATCGTTTCGGCGACGACGACGTCAGTTGTTCGTTCCGATGCCGACTTCTTTCACGCCACTATCGACTCGATTCAGATCGGTGACGTCACCATGATGGTGGACACACCAACCCTGATCTTTCCCGCACACGGTGGCTCTGGTTGGCCTGCTGTTGAAGTGGAGAACAGCGCTGTTGAGGAACGCGAGAGCTCTGTTGGCGGTGCAGGGTGGGGAATCGGTGTGAGCTTCGAGGTTGCCGGCACGCTGGCAAGCACCGAACCGGGCGACGAGCGCGCTGTGCTCGTCTTTGCTTCAGACGCGCCTGTTTGGCGTGCAGACCCGGCGTGGCACCTCGAATGGGCGAATCAGCTGCGGCGCACTTTCGCGGCGGCGACACAGCAACTGCCCGGTAGCGGCGGGCAACTCATCGGCGGGCTTGCGATTGGCGATACCGCGGCGGTCAGCGAGGAACTGGATGCTGCGATGAAGACCAGCTCGCTGAGCCACCTCACCGCGGTTTCTGGCGCAAATTGCTCAATCGTTGTTGGACTCATCATGGCGATGGGCGGCCGCGTCGGCGCACACCGAGCCGTGCGAATTTCGGTATCGATTCTCGTGTTAATCGCATTTGTCGTTGTCGTCACGCCCGACCCGAGCGTGTTGCGTGCTTCACTGATGGCGGCTGCCGTGCTGATCGCGCTTGGTGGCGGACGTCCGATGCGGGGCATGGCGGTCTTGTCGCTAGCCACTATCGCACTTCTCGTGTTCGATCCGTGGTTGTCCCGCAACTTTGCGTTTGTGCTCTCAGTGCTCGCAACTGCTGGCTTACTGCTGTTTTCGAAGCCAATCGCCCGCCTCTTGGTGCGTTGGATGCCTCGGTGGCTTTCTCTCGTGATTGCTGTGCCATTGGCCGCCCAACTCGCCTGCCAACCCGTTCTGCTTATGCTGCAACCGTCATTGCCGACCTATGGTGTGCTGGCCAACGTTCTCGCGGCTCCCGCTGCTCCCATCGCCACCGTTGTAGGGCTTGCTGCCTGCGTGTTGCTTCCCGTTGTACCGTTTGCTGGTGCGGCGTTGCTGTGGATCGCCTGGGCTCCGTCCGCCTGGGTGGCCGCCGTCGCCGAGTTCTTTGCCGCTGCTCCGTTTGCGCGGATCCCCTGGTGGGAAGGATGGTTCGGCGTCATCTCGCTGAGTGTGCTCACCGCGCTGCTGCTCGCGGTCGTTGTAGCCGGTGCACCGTGGCGGCGCCGCATGCTGCGCCTTCTGATCGTCGTGATGACCCTCGTCGGTGCCATCGTTGCCGGATCTACGGTGAGAGCGAGCCTGACGTGGCCCAGCGACTGGCAATTCGCCCAGTGCGATGTTGGTCAGGGTGACGCGGTTGTGGTGCGCAGCGGTGGCAAGGTAGCACTCGTCGATACCGGGGCCCAACCCGACCTGCTGCACGCGTGCCTCGATCGGCTGGAGCTCAAACGCATCGATCTTCTCGTGTTGACTCATTTCGATCACGATCACGTCGGCGGTGCCAGCGCAGTTATCGGTCGAGTGAATTCGGTGATTGCGGGCCCGGTTGGGTCTGCATCGGATCAGAAACTGCTCGACGATCTTGAGTCGTCAGGAGCGCAGGTCGTGGCTGCGAGCACAGGAATCCGCGGTGAACTCGGCGAGCAGGACTGGCGTGTGCTCTGGCCCGGCGTGCGGCTGGCGGGCCTCGAACCTGGTAACGATGCGAGCGTTGTTGTGGAGTTCACGCCGCGCCCTGGCTGCACACAACAATGCCTGAGTGCGCTGTTCCTCGGTGATCTTGGAGAAGCTGCACAGGCCCGCCTGCTCGCAGAAGGGGCGCTTCGAACGGTGGATGTCGTCAAGGTCAGCCATCACGGTTCCGGCGATCAGCATGCCCTCCTCTATGTTGAGCTCGAGGCCAGTCTCGGGCTGATCGGTGTCGGTGCAGACAACGGCTATGGGCACCCCACGAGTGACGCCCTCAATATGCTCGCCGACTCAAGCACCGCAGTGGCGCGGAGCGACACCGATGGGCTCGTTCTAGTCTCGCCAACGTCGCGTTCTGGCTCGGTTCGAGTGTGGTCGGAACGGCATGTGGGCGGGCCGGGTTAGGCTGGGGTCGCAGCATGAATTGAGGAGTCTCGTGGCCGCTAGAACCCCCGCTCGATCGCCGGCAAAGTCGAAGATCGCCATCCCGCAATTGACGTGGAATAGCGTGCGGCCGGCCCCCATCGTTCTCGTCAGCGGGACCGAGGGATTCCTTGCCGATCGTGCAATCCGTCTGCTCCGCGACACGCTCAAGGTCGAAGACCCGAGCCTGGAAGTTAATGATCTCGAAGCCGACCACTACGGACCGGGCGAACTCATCAGCCTCGCCAGCCCATCGCTGTTCAGCGAGCCGCGGATGATTCGGGTCAGCAACGTCGAGAAGTGCACCGACGCGTTCATCACAGAGACGCTTGCCTACCTTGAGTCGCCCGCCGATGACACCTACTTGGTGCTTCGTCATGCCGGGGGAGTGCGCGGCAAGAAACTGCTCGATGCGATTCGTTCCGGCAAAGGCGGCGGTATCGAGATTGCCTGTCTGGAATTGAAGAAGGATGCCGAGAAGTACGAGTTCGCGGCGGCCGAATTCTCGGCGAAGCGCCGTCGCGTCACTCCGGGCGCGCTGCGCACCCTCGTGTCGGCATTCTCCGCCGACTTGGCGGAACTTGCCGCTGCCTGTCAGCAACTTCTTTCCGACGATGCTGACGAGATCACCGAGGCGACCGTCGCGCGCTACTACTCGGGTCGCGTAGAGACGAGCGCGTTCAAAGTTGCCGATTCGGCAATCGCCGGTCGTTCAGGCGAAGCACTCGTGCTGCTACGTCACGCACTCGCTTCGGGAGCAGACCCGGTGCCGATCGTCGCTGCTTTCGCCTCGAAGCTGCGCACTATGGCGAAGCTTTCGGGCGGCTCGATGTCGTCTGGGCAAGCGGCGAAAGCGTTTGGGATGGCACCATGGCAAGCAGATCGTGCAATGAAGGATCTTCGCGGCTGGAGCGATGCCGGGCTTGGCTCCGCCATCGAGGCCATTGCGGATACCGACGCCCAGGTGAAGGGGTTAGGGCGAGACCCCGTCTTCGCGCTGGAACGCATGATTGCGGTAGTGGCGGCTCGCGGCATCCGCTAGCCGGCGTCGAGACGCCACCGGTGATCGTTAACGGCAAAAGCCCCTCACCACGAATGGTGAAGGGCTTTTGTGTGTTCGGCGTGATGCCGATCAGAGGTCTTTAGAGCGCTGCAACCTGCTTGGCCATAGCCGACTTGCGGTTCGCTGCCTGGTTCTTGTGCAGAACGCCCTTGCCGGCAGCCTTGTCGAGCGACTTGGACGCGGCCTTCAGGCGTGCAATGGCGGTCTCTTTGTCGCCAGCCTTGATGGCTTCGCGGGTCGCGCGGATGGCGGTCTTGACCTGGCTCTTGACTGCACGGTTGCGGTCTTGTGCCTTCTTGTTGGTTCCGATGCGCTTGATCTGCGACTTAATGTTTGCCACGTGTGTGTGCTTTCTTGTTTGTGGATCAGAGATGGTGGGCGGCCGTGGAAGAGAATCGGTGTTCTGATTCCCGGCCGCGATTCGCATACTGTTCGACAAAGAACCATATGCATAAGCCAACAGGCAACATTACCAGCGCGGTGGAGCTATGGCAATTGCGCGGTGGAGCTCTGGAAACTGCGAAGCAATTTCGCGACCCCAGCGCCAGTCAAACTAGTTCCGACCGGGCTTGTACTGCGGTGCCATCGGCGAGACCAACGGCTTCTGCTGAGCGACTTCAACGCTACCGCAACCCTCTTAGCTGTGCCGGTTCACCACGCCATAGTTGGTCTTCAGGGCCGTCGTTTCCTTTTCCGTCCTGTCAGTTGACTGTGGTGCGAGCAGGATCGTCGCCTTCATGGGAGAATTGTGCGGATGTCTCCACGCGCCTCTTACACACTTGAGCCTGCTTCGACCGATCCTGCGTTTATCCGCAACTTTTGCATCATCGCGCATATCGATCACGGCAAGTCCACCCTCGCTGACCGCATGCTGTCGGTCACGGGGGTTGTTAGCGACCGCGATATGCGGGCGCAGTACCTCGACCGCATGGATATTGAGCGTGAGCGCGGTATCACGATCAAGAGCCAGGCTGTGCGGATGCCGTGGTCGCTTACCGATGAGAACGGTAAGGAGCAGGCGTACGCGCTCAACATGATCGATACGCCGGGGCACGTTGACTTCACCTACGAGGTGTCGCGTTCCTTGGCAGCGTGTGAGGGCGCCATTCTTCTGGTGGATGCCGCCCAAGGCATCGAGGCTCAGACTCTCGCCAACCTGTATTTGGCGATGGAGAACGACCTGACGATTATCCCCGTGCTCAACAAGATCGACTTGCCGGCGGCCGATCCTGACAAGTACGCCGAAGAAATCGCCGGCCTAATCGGTTGTGACCCTTCAACGGTTCTTCGTGTGTCTGGCAAGACGGGCATGGGGGTGCCAGAACTCCTCGATGAGGCGACGCGCCTCATCCCGGCTCCGGTCGGTAATGCGGATGCTCCAGCCCGCGCCATGATTTTCGACTCGGTCTACGACGCCTATCGCGGTGTGATCACCTACGTCCGCATGGTCGATGGTCAACTCTCCCCGCGTGAGAAGGTCATGATGATGTCGACTAAGTCGGCCCACGAGCTGCTGGAGATCGGGGTGAGCTCTCCGGAACCGGCACCGACCAAGGGCCTCGGTGTCGGTGAGGTTGGCTACCTCATCACGGGTGTGAAGGACGTGCGCCTGAGCAAGGTTGGTGACACCGTCACGAACCACGCGAAGCCGGCTGAGGCGCCGCTCAAGGGCTATTCCGAGCCGAAGCCGATGGTTTTCTCGGGGCTCTACCCAATCGATGGTTCTGACTACCCGGTGCTGCGCGAGGCGCTCGACAAGTTGAAGCTGTCGGATGCTGCGCTTGTCTACGAGCCCGAAACATCCGTGGCTCTCGGGTTTGGCTTCCGTTGCGGGTTCTTGGGGCTGCTGCACTTGGAGATCGTGCGCGAGCGCCTCGAACGCGAGTTCAACCTCGACATGATCGCGACCGCCCCCTCGGTCATCTACGAGGTAATGGGTGACGATAAGAAGCTCACGACCGTCACGAACCCGAGTGAGTTTCCCGGTGGCAAGATCGCGAGTGTGACCGAACCGATGGTGAAGGCCTCCATCCTGGCTCCCAAGGATTTTGTGGGAACGGTCATGGAGCTGTGCCAGTCCCGTCGCGGGACCATGCAGGGCATGGAATATGTCGGTACCGATCGTGTCGAGTTGCACTACACGATGCCGCTCGGTGAGATCGTGTTTGACTTCTTCGATCACCTCAAGAGCCGTACGCAGGGGTATGCGAGCCTCGACTACGAACCGAGCGGAGATCAGGAAGCTGACCTCGTGAAGGTCGACATCCTGTTGCAGGGTGAAGCCGTTGACGCATTCAGCGCGATTGTGCACCGTGACAAGGCCTACGCCTACGGTGTGTTGATGACGGAGCGTCTGAAGACGCTCATCCCTCGTCAGCAGTTCGAGGTTCCCATCCAAGCCGCAATTGGAGCTCGCATTATTGCGCGTGAGTCCATTCGCGCGATGCGCAAGGACGTTCTGGCGAAGTGCTACGGCGGTGACATCAGCCGCAAGCGTAAGCTCCTCGAGAAGCAGAAGGAGGGCAAGAAGCGCATGAAGATGGTTGGTCGAGTCGAGGTTCCACAGGCCGCGTTTATTGCCGCGCTGTCGGGTGACGTCGAGGGCAAAGACAAGAAATAGACCAGTGGATGACCGCGAGTATCCGAATGCACCCGTCACGTACGGTGCGGTGGGTGCCACGCGCGGTAGCACTTTCACGGTTCTTCCTCCCAAGGGGTTCCGTCGCGTCGAACGCAGCGCACGCATCGGACACGGTGCTGATCGGTGGGAGTTTGCTCGTCAACAGGTACTGACGTGGGGTGTGAAGCGTCGTAGCGGTTTCGGCGTGACGTTGCTTCCCCGTGATCCGCATGGTGAAGTGCGTGACCTCTCAACCGACAGTGAGGATCATCCACAGGTTCGCCCTGGCGACACAATCGTGTTGTCAATGGGGCGCGGGGTGTTCACCGCCCATGAGCCGGTTCGCGTCGTGTATGTGATCAAGGAACCCACCGTTGCAGGCTTTGCCTACGGAACGCTTGAGGGGCATCCGCTTCGTGGGGAAGAAGCCTTCACGGTCGAACACCGGGAGGACAACTCGGTGTGGATCAGGGTGCGCTCGTTCTCGCGCCCGGCATCGTTCAAGTGGATGGTGCTCGCACCCGCATTGCGAGTGTTTCAGTATTTCGTGGTTAGCCGATACTTACGTGCACTCGCCGGGGCGATCCCTGCTCGTTAGCCTCGCGTGTTGATCTCGTCGATGGTGCCGAGCACATCATCGAGGCCGTTCACGAGGTTGTCTACGACGACGCGTGCGCTCGTCTCGCGTAGATCCGCAACGCTATAGGCGCCGGTGGCGACCGCGATGAAGGGGATTCCCGCTGAGTCAGCGGCGAGGCCATCGTTGGGGGTGTCACCCACGATAACGCTCGGCTCATCTCCGAGCACGGGGGCGACGAGAGACGTGAGGTGGTGCCGGTCGGGCGACCGGTCTCCGAAGAAGGACTTCTCCCAATTGAAGTCGTCGACTGTGTAACCGGCGGCCGTCACCTTATAGCGGGAACGAAGCGGCCCATTTCCGGTGAGGAGCGCATTGACCCAGCCCTGACCTTCAACCTTTCGGAGCGCGTCGAAACCGCCCACGACGGGCTTGCGGATAAAGCCGGACTCGTACTCAGCAAGGGCACGGACTTCGAGCTCGCTGAGCGCATCGTCGAGAATCGTCAGGTCATGGCCGTTCAGTGTGATCAGTTCGGATAACAACTGGCCTTCGGTCATCCCGTGCGGGTTCGCAATGTTGTGCTGAAGGGGGGCGCCTGCCACGTGGGCCACCGTGTCGAAATACAGGGTGCCGCCCGCAGGCGCGTTCATGATGAGAGTTCCGTCGATGTCCCAGAGGATGTGCATAGTCACCTTTCTATGCTCCCATGTCAGAGGTGCGACAATTGACCGGTGCCGCTCCGATTCGATGACGTCACGCTTTCTTCACCGTTTGTTAAGGGGATTAGTTCGTGCCAGGTGCATTGCCGATTGCTGATCCTGCTCCACTCGATGGCGCATTGCCCAGCAGCGTCGCTGTCGGCTCGGCCGAGCGCGACTGGAGTGTATACATCCATGTTCCCTTCTGCCGGGTGCGTTGCGGGTACTGCGATTTCAACACCTATACGGGTGAGGAGCTGCGTGGGGCGAAACGTTCTGACTACGCCACCCAAGCGATTGCGGAAATCGCTCAGGCATCCGCGGTGCTACAAAATGCTGGTGTCGCACCACGCAAGGCGTCAACGGTGTTCTTCGGTGGTGGCACCCCGACGCTGCTACCGGTGACGGATCTGACGCGCATGCTCGCCGCTGCCCGTGATGCCTGGGGGTTCACCCCCGACGTCGAGGTCACGACCGAGGCGAACCCAGATTCGGTCGATCGTGACTACCTGCTCGCGCTGAAGGATGCCGGGTTCACACGGGTCTCGTTCGGCATGCAGTCGGCGGTGCCACACGTGTTGGCGACCCTTGAGCGCACCCATGACCCCGAGCGGATTCCGCATGTCGTGAGGTGGGCGCGCGAGGTTGAGCTCGATGTCAGCGTCGACCTCATTTATGGCACCCCGGGGGAGTCGCTCGCCGACTGGGAGCGTTCGCTCGACCACGCGATTACCCAAAACCCTGATCACATTTCTGCCTATGCGCTCATCATCGAGACGGGGACGAAGCTGGCCGCACAGATCCGCCGCGGCGATGTGGCCCCCGTCGACGACGATCTGCAGGCAGACATGTACGAGTTGGCGGATAAGAAGCTCGCAGCGGCAGGCTACGACTGGTACGAGGTCAGCAACTGGGCGAAGCGCGATAAGAACCCAGAAATCAGCCATGCAAGCCGCCACAACCTTGGGTACTGGTTAGGGAACGATTGGTGGGGTGTCGGCCCCGGTGCCCACAGTCATGTTGGCGGGGTGCGCTGGTGGAATGTGAAGCATCCAGCGGCGTATGCGGATCGTATTGCGGCCGGGCATTCTCCTGCGGCCGGTCGCGAGACTCTCGCCGCTTCGAGTAGGTACCTCGAGCACGTGCTGCTCCGGGCCCGCGTGCGCAACGGTCTGCAGACATCCACCCTCGATGCGGACGGTCGAACGGCCGTCGCTGGTCTCATCGCCGAGGAATTGGTCGAGGCCCGGGATGCCATCAAAGGAACGATCAACCTCACGCTAAAGGGGCGCCTGCTCGCGGATGCCGTGGTTCGACGGCTGCTAGCAGACGCCCCAATTTAGAGCGAGACGTCTAGGTCGAGAAGCTCTGAGCGATTAGTCTGCGCTATTTGATGAATTCGAAGGTCAACGGGTACTGGTACGCCTGACCGTTGTTTGCGGCAACGGCCGCCATGATGCTGAAGATCACGATGAGGATTCCGATGCCGATGACCAGCACGAACCCGATGAAAGCGACGGTGAGTATCGCGCCGACGATGTAGCCGATGTACATGGTGATCTGAAAGTTCAATGCGGTTCGGGTGTGAGCGCGCACGAACGGCCCGCGATCCTTCAGCACGAGATACCCGATGAGGGCGGGAAGGAAACCAAAGAAGATGCCACCGACGTGAACAAGCGTCGACCAGAGCTTCTCGTCGCTGGGGCTCATCGGCTGGATCGGTGCGTACGGTGAAGTGGGTGGCGGTGTGGAATCTGACATGACCCCATTAAAGCCTGCATCGGGCAAAAGAATAGCCCCGAGAGCCAAAGCTCTCGGGGCCTTTACCCGCTCGGACTAGCCGATTCGGGTCAATCTCGCGTGAAACGCTACTTTACGAGGCGAATAGCGAAGGGGTAACGGTAGTTCGTGCCGTCCTTGGCCTTCGTGAAGCCGATGATCGAGAAGATCAGTCCGACCGCCCAGATAGCGAAGCTCAACAGAGTCTGAACAATCGCGAAGAGGCCGAAGGTGATCGCGGTGAGGATCGATCCGAGGATGAACAGCGCGACCTGCGCGATGGTCAGCGTGATCTGGAAGTTCAGCGCTTCCTTCGCTTCGGTGTCGGTGAACGGGCCGCGCGCCTTGAACACCAGCCAGATGATGAGGGCGGGAAGGAATCCAAGGATTCCACCCAGGTGGGCGAACGATGCCCACTGCTTGTCTTCGGCCTCGGTCAGTTGAGCGGCTGGCTGCGGTGCAGCGGGCTGCGGGTTTGCGTCAGTCATGGTTTATGCCTTTCAGGTGAACGAGGGAAATTCCCGGTTTCATCAAAGTGCTCTGTGCGCTACCTGAGTATGTCCTCTAAGAGGTAGCGCTCGCGTACACAGACACGCTAGCGCTAATGACTCGTGGGGTGCAACGGTATAGCGCGCGCGTGTCGAGTAACATTGGCAGTCGAACGGATTGAGTGCCAATCAAGGAAGGTGGGTGGTGGCATGGTTTCCGCCCGCGGACTCGACGTACTCCGAGTGATCGTGCAGGACTACGTCGCTACACGCGAACCGGTCGGATCCAAGTCGATAGTGGAGCGCCATTCTTTTGGGGTGTCTGCCGCGACGATCCGCAACGACATGGTCTTGCTTGAGGACGAAGAACTCATCACAGCACCGCACACATCGTCCGGTCGAGTGCCGACCGACAAGGGCTACCGCATGTTCGTCGATCAGCTCGCCGATTTGCGCCCGCTGACTAGCGCTCAGAGGCAAGCGATCGAGTCTTTTCTGGGGCAAGCAGATGATTTGGATGACGTGCTGGCGCGCTCGGTGCGTCTGCTGTCTCAACTGACCAATAGCGTCGCTCTCGTGCAGTATCCGTCATTGGCGACCGCTCGTGTGCGTCATGTCGAGCTTGTTCCGTTGAGCTCGTCGCGCATCATGACGGTGTTCATTACCGACTCTGGTCGGGTCGAGCAGCGACTCATTGATGTCTCTGAGCCACTCGACGACGTGTTTCTGGGAGAATTGCGGGCGAAACTGAACTCCGCCCTCAACGGTCAATCGTTGCCGGAGGCCGCTGAACGATTGGCGAATTTCTCCGAGATTTTTCCCGCCGAACGCCGTGCGTTCGTGAGCACGGTGGTATCTAGTCTGGTCGAGCAGGTTCTTGCCAACCGAGCTGACAAGCTTGTGCTCGCGGGAACCGCGAATCTTGCCCGGACCGAGCAGGATTTCACGGGCAGCATCTTCCCTGTGCTCGAAGCGATAGAGGAGCAAGTAACGTTGTTGCGCCTCTTCGGCGAGATGGAAGTGGTCAATGGTTCGGTGTCCACGCGCATCGGGCGGGAGAATGCGGAGTTTGGCTTAGAAGAGACGTCTGTGGTCACGAGCGGGTATTCCTCGTCTGGCGGGGGCGTTTCACGGCTGGGTGTATTAGGACCCACCCGCATGGACTATTCGAACAACATGGCAGCGGTGCGCGCGGTTGCGCGCTACCTGTCACGACTTTTAGAAGACAACTGAGCTCGTAAGGAGCAATCGGAACTTTGGCAGATCACTACGAAGCCCTGGGCGTCGCCCGCGAAGCGACTCCGGAAGAAATTAAGAAGGCATACCGCAAGCTTGCTCGCGAGCTGCACCCCGACGTGAATCCGAGTCCGGATGCGTCTGAGCGTTTTAAGACCGTCACGCACGCGTACGACGTGCTGAGCGATCCGCAACAGCGCCAGCAATACGACATGGGCGGCAGCGGCGGCGGCTTTGGTGGCGCCAACTTCGGCTTTGGCGACATCTTCGAGTCGTTCTTCGGTGGCGGCGGGGGTCAATCGGCTGGACCCCGTTCACGCCGCGAGCGCGGTCAGGATGCGCTTCTACGCGTCGAGGTGAGCCTGAAGGACACGATGTTCGGTGTCACCCGCGACATCGAGGTCAACACTGCTGAACTCTGTGAGACCTGCGAGGGCAGTTGCTCTGCGCCTGGATCCTCGCCAGTACGCTGTGACATTTGTCAGGGCAGTGGTCAGATTCAACGCCAGGTGCGCAGCCTTCTGGGCAATGTCATGACCTCGAGTCCCTGCGGAACCTGCCGAGGCTACGGCAACATCATCGTGGACCCCTGCGCGACGTGTGCCGGTCAGGGGCGGGTGCGTGCGCAGCGCACGATCTCAGTCGACATCCCGGCGGGTGTCGAGACGGGACTGCGGTTGCAGATGCCTGGCCAGGGCGAGGTTGGTCCGGCTGGCGGCCCCAATGGTGATCTGTTCCTGGAGATCAAGGTGCGCCACCATGATGTGTTTAGCCGGTCCGGGGACGACCTGCTGGCCACGGTTGAAGTGCAGATGATCGACGCCATTCTGGGCACCAGCGTCACCCTTGACGGTCTCGACGACACCGTCGAGGTTGCAATCAAGCCGGGAACGCAGAGCGGCGAAGTTTTGACCATCAAGGATCGAGGAATTACGAGCCTGCGCGGCGGCGGTCGTGGCGATCTGCGCCTCGGGATTCAGGTGGTCACCCCGACGAAGCTCAACGGAGCCGAGCAGGCCCTCATCAAGCAGCTCGCTGCCGCACGAAAGAGCAAACAACCACAGTTTGCGGAGTTCCAGCAGGGTCTGTTTGCCAAGCTTCGCGACCGGTTCTTGTAGGCCGGTATGGCTCACCTCTATATCGATGAGGAACTCGGTGACGTCAGCGTTGGCGACGCTGTCTCGCTGGGCAACGCAGAGGCGCGCCATGCCGTCACCGTGTCACGCCTGAAAGTTGGTGAAACCGTGGCGATCGGCAACGGCGCAGGGCTGCTGGTATCTGGGCCGATTGTGACCGCCGAGCACACCCAACTCACCATCGAGGTCGCCGAAGTCAACCAGACGCCGCGCCGCAGCCCGGCCGTTTTTCTAGCCCAGGCGCTGGCCAAAGCCGACCGAGACGAACTCGCCGTACAGGTCGCGACAGAACTTGGTGTTGATGGAGTCATTCCGTGGTCGGCGGCGCGAAGCATTTCCCGCTGGCAGGGATCCAAAGTCACCAAGGGACGGGACCGTTGGGCCGCCATTGTGCGCGAAGCGAGCAAGCAGTCGCTACGCACCTGGCTTCCGGACGTGCTCGATCTTGTCAGCACCAAGCAGCTGGCCGCTTTTGCCTCAACAACACGGATGCTCGTGCTGGAACCCACCGCCACCGAAACGCTTGCCGAACTTGAGGTCGATGATCGCGACATCCTGCTCGTGGTTGGCCCGGAGGGTGGAGTCGCCGACCACGAACTGGAGCTCTTAACGGCGGCCGGAGCATCCACCGTACGGCTGGGAAGTGAAGTCCTGCGCACCTCAACGGCAGGGCCGGCCGCGCTAGCTGCGCTCAATGTCAAGCTTGGGCGTTGGGGTTAGAGGTTTAGGCTAGAGGCATGGCTGATTCCCCTTCGATCTTCACCAAGATCATCGCCCGCGAAATTCCTGCAGACATCGTGTTCGAGTCGGACTCCGTGATCGCTTTTCGAGACATCGCGCCGCAAGCGCCCGTGCACCTGCTCGTCGTTCCCAAGACCGAAGAGTTTGCCAATGTCACGGAGCTAGCCGCCGGCAACCCCGCCCTGATGGCTGAACTCGTTTCGGTCGCACAAAAGCTTGCCGACGAACACGCAGGTGGGCAGTACAGACTTATCTTCAACACCGGTGAAAACGCTGGTCAAACTGTTTTCCACGTGCACGCGCATGTGCTCGGTGGAAACCTCGAGGAAGGCACCCTTGGTCACTAGTGACTCCGAGTCAGCGCGCAACGACAACGGTAATTTGGCGGGGCACGACACCGTCTCGATCGAGGTAGACGGAGTCGCCATGGTGCGACTTCTCGGCCCCCACGATCGTCTCTTTCGTGTTGTCGAAAGCAAGTTTCCCGACGTCGAAATGCACGTGCGAGGCAACGAAATCACATTGACCGGGGTGCCGACGTCTCTCGCCGCAGCCCGCGAACTTGTGGAAGAACTCGTGACGATGGTGCGCGGAGGGCACGACCTCGGCGAAATTGAGGTCGAATCCTCGGCGAACATCCTCCGGAATAATCAGGGCAGTCCGAACCAGTTGCTCAGCCAGACGATTCTCACGGCGCGAGGCAAAGCGATTCGACCGAAAACCCTCGGTCAATCGCAGTATGTCGACGCGATGGACAACAACACGATCGTCTTCGGAATTGGGCCAGCGGGTACCGGTAAGACGTATCTGGCGATGGCGAAAGCGGTTCAGGCGCTCCAACGCAAAGAGGTCGATCGCATTATCTTGAGCCGGCCGGCCATCGAGGCGGGGGAGCGTTTGGGATTCTTGCCTGGCTCGCTGACGGACAAGATTGATCCCTACTTGCGCCCTCTCTACGATGCGCTCAACGACATGATGGATCCCGAGCTCGTACCCAAGCTTCTCGCCGCAGGCACCGTTGAAGTGGCCCCGCTCGCGTACATGCGCGGTCGAACATTGAACAACTCCTTTGTTGTGCTCGACGAGGCGCAGAACACAACACCGGAGCAGATGAAGATGTTCCTCACCCGACTCGGCTTCGACTCCAAGATGGTCGTCACCGGCGACATCACGCAGGTCGACCTTCCGGAGGGCGCGAGTGGCCTCAAACTGGTGTCCAAGGTCTTGCGCAACATCGACGACATCCATTTCGCCGAACTGAGCAGTGCTGATGTCGTGCGGCATAGCCTTGTGGGGCAAATCGTTGATGCCTACACCACCTACGATGCCGAAAAGCAGCGTGACGAATACAACCGCAACACTCGGCCGCGAACACGCAGCCGCAATCACGAGAGGCGCTAGCGTGTCGATTGAAATCAACAACGAGTCGAGTGTCGAGGTCGACGAGCACGCTTTTCAACGCTTGTGCACCTTTGCTCTCGATCAGCTGCATGTGCACCCGGATGCCGAGCTCGGCATCGTCTTCGTCGACGAGGCCGCCATGGAACAGCTTCACGTGCAGTGGATGGATGAGCCTGGCCCCACCGACGTGCTGAGTTTTCCGATGGACGAGTTGCGTCCGGGCACCGCCGACCGGCAGACCCCGGCAGGGCTGCTCGGAGACATCGTGGTGTGTCCACAGGTGGCAATCTCGCAGGCAGAGACTGCCGGGCACTCGGCGCTGGATGAAATGCTTCTGTTGACGACCCACGGTCTCCTGCACCTCTTGGGTTTCGATCACGCGGAGCCCGAGGAGGAAAAGGAAATGTTTGGGCTCCAGCGCGAGATTCTCTTGGGGTTCGCCCTGGCTGAACGAAGTAGGTAGCCGGTCATGCTGATCGGAATCTTCATCACCGTCGCGGTCGTTCTCGTATCACTGGGTGGTCTACTCGCCGCCGCCGACTCAGCCCTGTCGGTGCTGAGCCGCAGCGATCTTGTCGAACTAGCGGAGCGCAGTCGCGCCAAGAGATCAATAATCGCGATCTCCCGTGACACCGGTGCCCACATCAACGCGCTCAACTTCATGCGTATTGTGCTTGAGACCACAGCGGCCGTTCTGGTCACCCTGGTCTTTAGCTCAGCCTTCGAGCAGTGGTGGATCGTGCTTCTGTTGAGCGCACTCATCATGACCGGTGCATCGTTCGTGCTCGTTGGTTCCAGCCCCCGCAGCGTCGGTCGCGCACATTCCCGAAAAGTGCTTCAGCTCTCGGCAACTCTTGTTCGCGGCATCCGAGTAATCTTGGGACCGATTGCGGATGCGCTAGTCAGCTTGGGCAACCGGGTGACACCGGGACGCCCCCGCACCGCAACCTTTTCTAGTGAAGAACAGTTGCTGAGCATGGTGGATGAAGCCGCCGAACACGAAGTCCTTGACGAAGGCGATCGCGACCTCATTCACTCGATTTTCGAGTTCAATAACACCGTGATCCGTGAGGTCATGATTCCCCGCACCGACATGGTGACCGTCGAGGCCGACGTGACGGCGGGGGCAGCGATGGGGCTCTTCCTGAGCCGTGGCGTTTCACGAGTACCCGTCATCGGTGAAGACATCGACCAAGTTATGGGCGTTCTTTACCTGCGTGATATTGCCAGGGTGGTCTATGAACAGCCGGCGGAGGCCGACAAGCTGACGACGCAAGACCTTGCCCGCCCAGCACTATTCGTTCCCGAATCTCAGCGTGCCGACAGCTTGCTGCGTCAGATGCAGCTCGAGTCCAACCATTTGGCGATGGTGGTCGACGAGTACGGTGGCATAGCGGGGCTAGTCTCGTTGGAAGACCTCATTGAAGAGCTCGTCGGCGACATTTCGGATGAATACGACCGTGAGGTCGCTGAATTCGAAGAGCTGGCGGATGGCACGTTCCGGGTGAGCGCGCGACTGCCGATTGATGAGCTCGGCGACCTGTTCGGCCTCGAACTCGATGATGATGAAGTCGACTCCGTCGGAGGCCTCATCATGAAGACCCTCGGCCGACTTCCCGAGAGCGGTGCGGTGGCACACTACTCGGGGCTTGTTCTTACCGCGGAGCGCACTGAGGGGCGCCGCAAACGCATCAGCACAGTGCTGGTGTCGCACGATCCTTGGCTCAACAAACAGAACGACCCCCACTCGGATGAACGAGAGAACGGTGAATCACAGTGACCGAAAACAGTGAATTCAGAGCAGGATTCGTGACCTTCGTCGGTCGGCCCAACGTGGGCAAGTCAACTCTCACCAACGCGCTCGTAGGGGAGAAGGTGGCGATCACCTCGTCAAAGCCGCAGACCACACGCCGCGCGATTCGTGGGATCGTGCACCGGGAGGATGGTCAGCTCATCATCGTGGACACCCCTGGAATGCACCGCCCCCGAACTCTGCTGGGGGAACGGCTCAACACCATCGTGCAGGATACCCTCGGCGAAGTCGACGTGATCGGGCTCTGCATCCCCGCAAACGAGAAAATTGGCCCTGGCGACCGCTACATCAATGAGCAGCTCGACTCGTTTCCGCGCGCCAAGAAGGTAGCGATCGTCACCAAGATTGACGCATCATCTCGTCCGGGTGTTGCCGAGCAGCTGAAGGCCGTTGCTGAACTACGGGACTGGGATGAGATCATCCCGATTTCGTCCTTTGACAGCATCCAGCTCGATATCCTTTCGACAGAGTTGGTGAAGCTCATGCCGGTATCGAATGCCCTCTACCCAGAAGACGCTGTCACCGACGAATCGACGGAAGCCCGCGTTGCGGAACTGATTCGTGAGGCCGCGCTTGAGGGCGTCATGGACGAACTGCCGCACTCGATTGCCGTCACCATCGACGACATGATCGAGCGCGAAGACAAAGATCTGCTCGAAATTTTCGCGAATATCTTTGTCGAGCGTGACAGCCAGAAGGGCATCATTATCGGCAAGGGCGGAGAGCGTCTGCAGGACGTTGGAGCACGTGCCCGCATGGAGATCGAAAAGTTGGTCGGTAAACAGATTTTCTTGTCGCTTCGGGTGAAAGTTGCCAAGGAATGGCAGCGGGATTCGAAGCAGCTTGGTCGTCTCGGGTTCTAAATCCGGTTGGACGTCGGCAAGGTCAGCGCAGATAACGGTTGCAGCACCAGTCTCTCGTAGCGGCACAGGCGGTGCTAGTCTGAATGTGTGTTGTTCAATCTGCTTCTCCTTAGCTGCCGCGACGAGTCCTAATTCAGGCCTCACTCGTCGCGGAGTTCGTCATTGGCTGACCAGATTCGCAACGAGCGGCCCACAAGGCTTAGAGAACAGCAGGAGCACAAAATGAAGAACAATCAGACCGCATCAACGATGCCGATCCACAAGTATCGTCCGTTTCACGAGATCATTTCTGTCGATCTCCCGGACCGCACGTGGCCATCCAAGCGCATCACCGAGGCACCCCGTTGGTGTGCCGTCGATCTGCGTGACGGTAACCAGGCGCTTATCGACCCGATGAGCCCAGAACGCAAACGAATCATGTTCGATTTGCTCGTGAAAATGGGCTACAAAGAGATCGAAGTTGGCTTCCCCTCGGCAAGCCAAACCGACTTTGACTTTGTTCGCTCGCTGATCGAAACCAACGCGATCCCGGACGACGTCACGATTCAGGTTCTCACGCAGGCGCGTAAGGAACTCATCACGCGCACCTACGAGTCGATCAAGGGTGCGAAGCAGGCGATCGTTCACCTCTACAACTCGACGAGCGTGTTGCAGCGGGAAGTGGTGTTCCGCAAAGACAAGCAGGGCATCATTGATATTGCTCTCGAGGGCGCGCGTATCTGTAAAGCATCCGAAGCGATGGTGCCGGGCACCGACGTGTACTACGAGTACTCGCCCGAGAGCTACACGGGCACCGAGCTCGAGTTTGCCGTCGACATCTGCAATCAGGTTCTTGAGGTGTTCCAGCCCACTCCGGAGCGCAAGGTGATCCTGAACCTTCCGGCGACCGTCGAGATGGCAACGCCAAACGTTTACGCCGACTCCATCGAGTGGATGTCACGCAACGTGAACCACCGCGAGAACGTCATCATCTCGCTTCACCCGCACAATGACCGCGGCACGGGCATTGCTGCCGCCGAACTCGGCTACCTGGCCGGAGCAGACCGTATCGAAGGCTGCCTGTTTGGCAACGGTGAGCGCACCGGAAACGTCGACCTCATTGCGTTGGGCCTGAACCTGTTTACGCAGGGAATTGACCCGCAGATTGACTTCAGTGATCTGGATGAGATCCGTCGCACAGCTGAGCACTGCAACCAGCTGAAAGTTCATGAGCGTAGCCCCTGGGCGGGAGATCTCGTGTACACGGCCTTCAGCGGTTCGCACCAAGACGCGATCAAGAAAGGCTTCGAGTCGATGGCCGCTCAGGCCGAGAGCGAAGGCAAGCATGTCAACGAGCTCGTCTGGGCAGTGCCGTATCTGCCGATCGACCCGAAAGATGTCGGACGCGGCTACGAAGCCGTGGTGCGGGTGAACTCGCAGTCGGGCAAGGGTGGCGTCGCCTACCTGCTGAAGACCGACCACAACTTGGATCTGCCGCGCAAGCTGCAAATCGAGTTCAGCGGTGTTGTTCAGTCGAAGACCGACTCCGAGGGAGGCGAGGTCTCAAGCGAGCAGATTTGGAGCTCGTTCCAAGACGAATACTTGCCGGCATCCGCTGAGCACGCCGACCAGAAGTGGGGCCGCTACGAACTTCTGGCGACCCGCACGACGAGCGCCAATGATGGCGAAGTGAGTCTCGAAGCGCGGTTGCGTGTCGACGACACCGAAATCGATGCCGCGCACGTTGGCAACGGCCCGATCGACGCATTCTTGGGCATGCTATCCGCCCAGGGCCAGGGCATCGAGGTGAAACTTTACGACTACGTCGAGCACACCATGAGCGCTGGCAGTAATGCTCAGGCTGCGGCCTACGTCGAGCTCGACATCAATGGACAGCGACTCTGGGGCGTCGGCATCGATGGCGACATTTCTCGGGCATCGCTCAAGGCGATCGTCTCCGCGGTGAACCGTTGGGTGCGTGCCTCCCAAAGTGCACCAGAAGCCGAGCTCGTCGCAAGCTAGTTCTGCTCGTCCAAACACCCCGCAGCCGAGTGCTGTGGGGTGTTTGTGCGTTAGACGCCGAATTCGCCTGGTTTGGGACGGCGGAAGCGCGGCATCCGATTGATGGTCCGTTGTTCGGGCAGGGACCAATTGAAGAGCACCGCCAGCACCCGTACGCCGACGGTGAGTCCTACGCAGATAAGGGCGGCGAGCAGCACCGAGACATCGAAGCTGCGCAGGATGACGAGAGTTGTTGCACCGGCGGTAGCGGCTAGAGCATAGAGCGACCCGACATGCATGAGGGCGATCGGCAGAGCCAGCAGCATGTCGCGAAGAATGGAACCACCGACGGCCGAAATTACGCCGACAAACACGGCGGGAACCTCGGGTAGCCCAAGTGCGAGCGCTTTTGTGGTGCCAATTGCTCCGAAGAGCCCGATCGTGAGGGCATCGAGCACCGTGATGAGTGGCCCCATTCGGGCGATGAGTCGTTCGAGCAGCATCCCGAAGAGTGCGGCACCCGTAGCCACGAGGAGATACCAGTTGGTGGTGAGCACGATGGGGACTTCGGAAAGAACAATGTCACGAATCATGCCGCCGCCGAAGCCCGTGGCGATGCCGATGATGGCAACGCCGAGCAGATCCAGTCGGCGGTCGCGGAACTGCGCCGCAAACATTGCGCCCTGCATCGCGCCAACGCCCACGGCTAGCAGGCCGGCCCACAGCGGAATCTCAAACGCCTCGTTCACGCCCTATTCGTACCACGCCACATCCGCTCGAGGTAGACGTATTGCGGGCATTCCGGCAATCGGAGCTCTTCCCCGTGCCTACTTCCCTTCGGAAATTCAGGAAAATTGCGCTGAGCGACAACGTGGGCCCTGATATTTGGGGGCCTCTGAAATATTGCGACCACGCTTTTCCTGAATTTCCGAATTGGGGCGGGCGGGGGCACGGAATGGTGAGGGGGTGGTGTCCGGGAACGGCATCGCGGCGCTTGTGGTTGCGGTGAAAGTTGCTTCGGCGCGGGCCGTCGCTCAGCAAACCTCACAGTGCAGGAGGATACTGGTGGGGTGCCAACCTACCGTGATGAAGCCGTCGTGCTGCGCACCCACAAACTGGGTGAAGCAGACCGCATCGTCACCATGCTGTCGCGTGAACATGGCAAGATCCGTGCCGTCGCCAAAGGTGTTCGTCGCACGGCCTCGAAGTTTGGGGCGCGGCTGGAGCCATTCATGGTTGCGGATGTTCAGTGCTATATCGGCCGCAATCTCGACATCATTCAGCAAGCAGAGTCTTTGGGTTCCTACGGTCCAGAGATCACCGCTGATTACGCGAGCTACACCGCCGCCAGCGTGATGGTCGAAACGGCCGACAAAGTCACGGATGACGACGGTTCGTTGCAGCAATATCTGCTGCTGGTTGGCGCTCTGCGGTCGCTGTCGCGGCGTGAGCACAATCCGAGCCTTACCCTCGACTCATACCTGTTGCGGAGTCTTTCGATCGCCGGATGGGCGCCCAGTTTTGTCGACTGTGCGGTGACAGGTGCCCCCGGCCCACATTCCGTTTTTGTGGCCCAGATGGGCGGTGTGGTCGCAGACGAGGTTGCACCACCTGGTTCACCGCGACTCAGCCGCGAAACCCTCGAACTTTTGGGTGCGTTGCTTGCCGGCGCATGGGATGTTGCCGAAGCCGCCGATGAACGCTCACGTTCCCAAGCCAGCGGTGTCGTCGCCGCCTACACCCAGTTTCATTTGGAACGCAGTCTTCGTTCCATCCAGCATGTTGATCGGAGCGCATGAGCCGCGTAGCAAAAACCCACAAGGACGCCGTCGAATTTCGTCCGTTGGACTGGACGGGAATCCACCCTCCGGCATTGCCGAAATCTGCTGTGCCGGAGCACATCGCCCTCGTCATGGACGGAAACGGACGCTGGGCAAACGCGCGTGGTCTCACGCGGGTGGAGGGGCACAAGGCGGGGGAAGCGAGCCTGCTTGATGTTGTGGCTGGCGCCATCCAGATTGGGGTGAAACACCTCAGCGTTTACGCTTTCTCGACCGAAAACTGGAGCCGTTCGCCCGAGGAAGTACGTTTTCTTATGGGCTTCAACCGTGACGTGCTTCATCGTCGACGCGATCAACTCAATGAGTGGGGTGTGCGCGTTCGTTGGGCCGGTCGTCGCCCACGTCTCTGGGCGTCTGTGATCAAGGAACTGCAATTCGCCGAAAAACTCACCGAGGGCAACGACACCCTGACGCTCACCATGTGCGTCAACTACGGCGGTCGCAATGAAATCACGGATGCTGTTCGTTCGATCGCGGATGACATCGCGGCGGGCACGTTGAAGCCTTCCGCGGTCTCGGAGAAGCTCATCCAGAAGCGTCTCTATCAACCCCAACTGCCCGACGTTGACCTGTTTGTGCGCTCTTCGGGTGAGCAACGGATGAGCAACTTCATGCCCTGGCAGAGTGCCTATGCCGAGATGGTGTTTCTCGATACCCTGTGGCCCGATTTCACTCGCGAGCAGTTGTGGCAAGCCATTGAGATCTATGCCGGGCGCACTCGGCGGTTCGGCGGCGCCATCGATACCCCCGACACATCCTCCCGCTAGCAGCCATGGCGTTTTGGTCAAGCTGACTTTAAGGTGTACTCTTTGTTCGGGTCAGGTTGACCTTTACTGAGAGGAGTGGCGATGGAGCAGAGCGAACAAGCGATTTCACTCGCTGTATCCACGGTGATCTTCGCGCTGCGCCCCATGCCCGAGACTGGCGAAAGCGCACTGTGGATTCCCCTCGTGCGTCGCACTCGTGAACCGTACAACGGCCTGTGGGCTCTCCCTGGTGGTTGGGTGGGCAACCACGAAAGCCTCGAGGATGCCGCCGCTCGCAATCTGCTTGAAACCACCGCGCTTGAACCCGCCTATCTTGAACAGCTCTACGCGTTCGGCGAGCTCAACCGTTCCGTGGGTGGTCGCGCGGTCTCAATCGTGTACTGGGCGCTTGTGCGCCAGGAAGAGGCCGATCGCGCCACCGAGGGCGAGAACGTTCGGTGGTTCCCCGCCGACAAACTGCCGGAACTCGCCTTCGATCACAATGTGATCATCGACTACGCGCTGTGGCGGTTGCGCACCAAGATGGAGTACTCGCGCATCGCGCGGGCATTCTTGGGGGAGACCTTTACGCTCAGCGAGTTGCGACTCGTTCATGAAGCCGTATTGCAGCGCCAACTCGATCCGGCAAACTTCCGTCGCCAGATCGAGAACTCGGGCTCACTCGTGCCCACCAATCACGTGGTCTCCGGAGGGCGTCACCGTCCACCGAGGCTTTACCGCTACGACGAGGGCGTTGAGCTCGTCGACAACGGCCCGCTGGGCCATTCGAAAGCAGGGAGCACTCGTGTCGTCAATTGATTCGACCATTCAGCGCATCACCAAGACCGGAGACGGCGAAACCTGTGCTCCGGAGCTCGCTGACGGCCCGTGGACTTTCGACCTCGGCATGCCAAGCTACGGGCCGGGCGCATCGATGGGTGATGTGATTCCGACCGGCGCACCACGTCAGGGTCAGCTGCCGCTCGAATATCAGCAGGCCTCCAACGATGAGCTGCACAGCCGCATCACCGCGGCGAAAGAGACGCTGGGCGACCGCGCCGTCATCCTCGGCCACTTCTATCAGCGTGATGAAGTCGTGCAGCACGCCGACTTTCTCGGGGACTCGTTCCAGCTGGCCAACGCCGCCCAGACCGTCCCCAATGCCGAAGCCATCGTCTTCTGCGGTGTCCACTTCATGGCCGAAACCGCCGACATACTGGCGAAGTCGAATCAGGCGGTCATCCTGCCAAATCTCGCCGCCGGCTGTTCGATGGCTGATATGGCCGACATCGATTCGGTCGAGGAATGCTGGGAGCAGCTCACCGAGGTCTACGGCACCGAGCCGGATGCCGATGGTCGGGTGCCGATCATCCCGGTGACGTACATGAACTCGTCGGCCGCGCTCAAGGGTTTCTGCGGGCGCAATGGTGGAATCGTCTGCACCAGTTCCAATGCCGCAACGGTGTTGGAGTGGGCCTACGAACGCGGACAGCGCGTGCTGTTCTTCCCCGACCAGCATCTGGGGCGCAACACCGCCAAGGCGATGGGTATTTCGACCGATCTGATGCCGATGTGGAACCCCAACAAGCCTCTCGGTGGCAACGATGCCGACACGCTCAACGACGCCAAGGTTGTGCTGTGGCACGGCTTCTGCAGCGTCCACAAGCGCTTCAACGTCGGCCAGATCGAGAAGGCCCGCGCCGAACACCCCGGAGTTCGTGTCATCGTGCACCCCGAGTGCCCCATGCCAGTGGTGGATGCCGCCGATGAGGCTGGCTCTACCGACTACATTCAGAAGGCGGTTGCCGCCGCGACCGAACCGACAACGTTCGCGATCGGCACCGAGATCAACATGGTCAACCGGCTCGCGGCCGAATACCCGCAGCACACCATCTTTTGCCTCGACCCGGTAGTCTGCCCGTGTTCAACGATGTACCGGATCCACCCCGGCTACTTGGCCTGGGTGCTTGAGGGACTGGTTCGCGGTGAAGTGCTCAACCAGATCACCGTCTCCGATGATGTGGCAGAGCCGGCCAGAGTCGCCCTCGAGCGCATGCTGGCGGCAAAGCCTCCGGTCGCAACGAAAGAGGTCTAGTCATGGCCCGCGTCATTGTCGTCGGCACGGGAATTGCCGGGCTCATCACCGCGTATCGGGCGAGCGCTCACCACGATGTGGTGCTCGTCACGAAAGCGGAGATGGCGGAGAGCAACACCAAATATGCGCAAGGCGGTGTTGCTGCAGTGATGTCACCCGATGACTCGGTTGCCAGCCATGTCGCCGACACCATGCGTGCCGGCGTTGGGCTGTGTGAACGTGATGCGGTCGAGGTTCTGTGTAGTGAGGGACCGCTGCGGGTGCAGGAGCTCATCTCCCTCGGCGTGGAGTTTGATCGGATCAACAACGGCGAACTTGCCCGTGGCCACGAAGCAGCGCACTCGTCACGGCGAGTCATTCACGCCGGAGGTGACGCTACGGGACTCGAGATCGAGGTCGCGCTGCTGCGTGCCGTTCGGGCTCTCGCCGTGGAAACCTACGCGTATACGTTCATGCGCGATCTCGTCACCGAAACCGATGCTGAGGGAACGCCCCGCGTTACGGGGATCGACGTTATTGCGCCCGACGGCAACTCGCGCGTCATCGACGGTGACATCGTGGTGATCGCCAGCGGTGGGGCTGGCCAACTGTATAAGTACACGACCAACCCTGCCGTCACTACGGGGGATGGAGTCGCTGCCGCCTACCGCGCCGGCGCGGCGTTGGCAGACGTCGAGTTTTTCCAGTTTCACCCGACATCGTTGGCTGTTCCTGGAAACCCGCTCGTGTCCGAAGCGGTCCGCGGCGAAGGTGCCACCCTGCTCGACGAGCACGGTAGACGGTTCATGTTTGATGTGCACCCCGACGGCGAACTCGCCCCGCGCGACGTCGTAGCCCGCGGGATCGCCCACGCCATGGAAAAGCAGGGCGGACGCCCGATCATGCTCGACGCCACCGCGCTCGGGTCAGAGTTCTTGGCCGAGCGATTCCCCGGTATCACTGAGTTGTGTGCGCAGCACGGTTTCGAGTGGGGATCTCAGCCGATCCCGATCACGCCGGCGGCCCACTACTGGATGGGCGGAATCCGCACCGATATTGACGGACGCACCAGCGTGCTCGGTCTCTATGCCGTCGGCGAAGCATCCTGTACCGGTGTGCACGGCGCCAACCGTCTCGCCTCGAATTCGTTGCTCGAGTCTTTGGTTTTTGCGTGGCGGGCCGCCGACGCGCTCAACGAACCACAGCGCGCCATCAATGTTGATGCGCTGGAACCCCAGTTCGAGATCACCGGCAAGGTGCCGTTCACACGCGATCAGTTGCGGGACCTGATGTGGAGTCATGTCGGACTTGAGCGCGACGCCACGCGCCTTGAAGAAGCCTCGGCAATTCTGGCGAGCTGGCATTCCGAGCCCAATACTGTCGAGGGTGCCGAAAACGCCAACCTGCTCGACCTTGCGCGCCTCGTCGTAGTCGCTGCCCTCCGCCGCAAAGAATCCCGCGGCGCCCACGACCGCACCGACTACCCGGAGACGAGGCCCGAACTCGCCTTCTCCACCCGCTGGGCGGCCATCAACGTCGCCGGCGACTTTATCCCGGCAGAGGATGGCATCACGGCAGACGATCGAGCAGAGACGGTAGCCCGATGAATCAACAGCTCGTTGACAACGTCATCCAGATGGCGCTCGCCGAGGATGCCCCGTGGGGGGACGTGACCAGCGACGCGTTCGTGCCCGAGGATGCCGTGGCCACGGCTGTGCTCAAGGCGCGTGAGTCAGGGGTTGCGAGCGGGCTCGATGTCTTCGCCCGCACTTTTATGCTCGTGGATGCTCACGCCGAGGTCACGCTTCAGGCCAGTGACGGCGACACGTTCGCGGCAGGCCAGCAACTCGCCACCGTATCGGGGGATGCCCGTGCGGTATTGCGCGCGGAGCGGATCGCCCTCAACCTCAGTCAGCGGATGTCGGGAATCGCCACCCAGACGGCAGCGTATGTTGCCAAGGTGGCGGGCACCCAGGCGCGCATCGTCGACACCCGCAAGACGACCCCCGGTCTTCGCGCTCTCGAGCGTCACGCCGTTCGGTGCGGTGGTGGCCACAATCACCGTTTCAGCCTGTCGGATGCGGTGATGGCCAAAGACAACCACCTTGCGGTTCTTGCGGCAGAGGGTATCGATCTTGGCGAGGCGATCCGTCACGCTCGAGAACGCATTGGGCACACCACGCATCTTGAGGTTGAGGTTGATCGTCTCGACCAGATCGAGACGGTGGTCTCTGCCGGTGTCGACACGATCATGCTCGACAACTTCTCCCTCGATGATCTTCGTGCCGGCGTTGCGTTGGTGGCTGGCCGAGCAATTGTGGAGGCCAGCGGTGGTGTGAACCTTGACACTGTGGCGGCCATCGCGACGACCGGTGTCGATGTGATCTCCGTGGGTGCGCTCACGCACAGTGTGCGTGCCCTCGATCTCGGTCTCGATATTGCGGTGAGCACAGTCGGCAAATGATCTTTCTCGACTCAGCAGCAACTACACCGGTGCGCCGTGAGGTGCTCGAAGCGATGTGGCCGCTGCTGACGGGAGACTTCGGTAACCCATCGAGCCATCATGAGCTGGGGGAGTCCGCTAAGCGTGCCCTAGATGGCGCGCGCACGAGTGTTGCTCGCCTGATCGGTTGCCGAGCATCCGACGTCATTTTCACCTCGGGTGGCACGGAGTCGGACAACCTCGCCATCAAGGGGTTGGCGCTGGCCGAACCTCGCGGGCGACACATCGTCACGAGCGCGATCGAACACGAAGCGGTGTTGGAGTCTGTGGACTATCTCAAGCGCATCCACGGCTTCGAGGTCACGGTACTGCCGGTCGGCGGTGACGGGCTCATCGAAGTCGAGCAGGTGCGAGCCGCCCTCCGCACCGACACCACTCTGTGCACGATCATGTACGCGAACAATGAGATGGGGGCGGTGCAGCCGATCGCGGCGATCGCGGAACTCTGCCGTGCCCTCGCCATTCCGATGCACACGGATGCCGTGCAGGCCGCGGGGTGGCTGGCGCTCGATTTCGCCCGGCTCGGTGTCGACGCGCTCAGCCTGTCTGGCCACAAGCTCGGCGCACCCAAAGGTATCGGTGCGCTGGTGGTGAAGGGGCGACGCAGCCTCGAACCGGTGCTGCACGGGGGCGGCCAAGAACGCGGCAAGAGATCAGGAACCGAGAATGTCGCGGGCGCCGTCGGCCTCGCCCACGCCCTTGCGCTCGCGGAAGCCGACCGGAGTGAGCGTGCGGAACGGACAGCGCGACTTCGGGATGCTTTCGTCGCGGATGTGATCGCCCGCGTTCCGGAGGCTATCGTCACGGGGCCCGCTATTGTCGACCCAACCCTCGCTGGGGTGGCCACGGCGTCCCCCTCAACCCGCCTTCCCAACAATGCCTCATTCTGCTTCCCCGGAACCAGCGGCGAATCCCTCCTGCTTGAGCTGGGGCGGGCTGGCATTGTCTGCTCGGCGGGTTCGGCCTGTGCCGTGGGCAGCGACGAAGCATCGCACGTGTTAACCGCTATGGGTATCGACGAGTCGATCGCGCAGACGGCGGTGCGTTTCAGCCTCAGTGGCGACACGACAGCCGAGCAGCTTGCGATGGTTGCTTCCGAAATTGAGACCGCTTATCGCGCGGTGCGATCACTCTCGGGATAGTCCTTCAAGCCCCACGCCGAACCGCCAAGACTTCTCAGCGCTGCGATCGTGGTCACGACACTCGGGATGCGGGTGGCCCCCGGCTGAATGACGTACTGAATTGTTCGTTCGCTCGACGGCTGCGGGGCCTGGATGCTCACACCCTCCGGCACGCTCAGGGTAGACAGCGCCAGTTGGGGCAGCAGCGCCACGCCTAGGCCGCGCGAGACGAAGCTCAGTACAGCAAGGGCATTGTCCGTCTCTAGGCCAATCTCGGGTGCGAAACCCTCGATGTTGCAGAGGGCGAGCAGGTGACCCCGGCAGAGTGCGCAGCCGGCAATCCAGGCATCATCCGCGAGATCGGCAAGACGCACGACCTCGGCCTGCGCGAGCGGGTGACTATCGGGCAGCACCAAGACGACGGGCTCGGTGAACAACGGCACTGTGGTGTGCCCGCCGTCCCGAGACAGATGAGGATCGGCCCGGTCTTCTGGATAGGAGAAGGTGATTGCCAGATCCACGGCGCCGTCCCGCAGCAGTTGCAGCGCCTGCGGGGGTTCGGCTTCGACGTAGTTCACCGTCAAATGCGGATGCTGCTGCCGCAATTGTCGGATCAGCCGCGGAACGAGTGTCGACGAGGCGGTCGGGAAGGCTGCGAGGCGAATCGTTCCGCTGGACAGGCCGGCAAGTTCCGCAAGTTCGGTGCTCGCGGCATCGACGGCATTGAGTATCGTCACGGCGTGGCTTGCCAAAGCTCGGCCCGCTTCGGTGAGTCGAACTCCGCGCCCGGAACGTATCACGAGCGCGAGTCCAAGGCGGGTTTGGGTGCGGGTGAGGTGCTGGCTGAGCGCCGGCTGGCTGTAGCCGAGAACCCGGGCGGCTTCGCTGATGGTGCCGTGCTCGGCAATCGCGCGAACGATCCGCAGCGAGAGAAGATCAGGGGTGCTATCCATCCACAAAGCATAACTAAACGTGATTGCGGGTATCCCAATCATGCCCTTGTCGTATGTATTGCGGCGGAGGACTATGGGTGCATGACCTCCCCAGCCTTGGCCAACGCAATTGAGAGCTTCGAGAACACTCGCGGCTACCTTTCCGCTGCCACCATGGGGCTTCCGACGCGGGCTGCGGTCGCCGAGATGACCGAGAAACTTCAGCAGTGGGCGTCAGCCACCTGCAATCCGATGAACTATGGCGAGGTCGTGGAGCGTACACGCGGACACTACGCACGACTGGTCGGCGTCGATCATTCTCGCGTCGCGATCGGTTCGCAGACCTCGGTGATGGCATCCCTCATCGCCTGCTCTCTTCCGGCCGGTTCCGAAGTGCTCGTCGTCGAATCCGATTTCACCTCAATCGTGTATCCCTTCCTGCAACACCGCGACCTCGTCGTGCGCGCGGTACCCCTAACCGAACTGGCCGACTCGATTGCGGACAGCACAACGCTTGTCGTGTTCTCGCTCATCCAGTCCTGCAACGGAGCGGTGGCCGACGTCGACGCCATCACGGCGGCAGCAGACCGTCACGGTGCACGCACGCTGTGCGACGTCACACAGGCTGCGGGAATTTACCCGGTGGTTGCCGCCCGCTTTGATGCGACCGTGTGTCACGCCTACAAATGGCTGTGTTCCCCGCGTGGGGTCGCGTTCCTTACGATTTCCGAGGAATTTGCCGGGCACATCACACCCGTGCAAGCCGGATGGTATGCCGGCGATGACGTCTGGTGCAGCGTGTACGGCACTGATATGAAACTCGCCAAGGATGCCCGCCAATTCGACGTCTCGCCCGCCTGGCAGGCGTGGGTGGGCGCCGAGCATCCAATTGAGATGTTCGCTGGACTCGACATTGCCGAGGTGTGGGAACACTGCACATCACTGGCCAACCAGCTCTGCGATGAACTTGGAATCGAGCGTCAGAACCAAGCGATCGTGACGTGGCCGGATGACAGCGGGGCCGATCTGGCCAAACTCACCGCAGCAGGAATCACCACTTCGGGTCGCGCCGGCAGGCTCCGGGCAGCATTCCATCTCTGGAATACGGACGAAGACGTCGCGGCGGTTATCGCTGCGCTGCGTGCCTAGCTAAACTGGACACCCGCCGACCGGGCATCCAGCTCGGCAGATTATTGGAGTTTCATTGGCAACGCCTAACCCCCTCGACGCCGTCATCAACCTCGCCAAGCGCCGAGGTTTCGTCTTCCAATCGGGAGAGATTTATGGCGGTTCACGCTCAGCCTGGGACTACGGCCCCCTGGGAACCGCACTCAAAGAGAACATCAAAAAGCAGTGGTGGCAGACCTTCGTTCAAGGTCGCGAAGACGTTGTCGGGCTCGATTCGGCCGTCATTCTTCCCCGCAAGGTGTGGGAAGCGTCCGGGCACGTCGAGGTCTTTTCTGACCCGCTCGTCGAATCACTGCACACCCATAAGCGCTACCGTGCCGACCACCTTCTTGAAGCCTATGAAGAAAAACACGGTCACCCTCCCGTGAACGGGCTTGCGGACATCCGCGATCCCGACACCGGCCAGCCCGGGTCGTGGACGGAACCGCAGAACTTCTCGGGACTCCTCAAGACCTTCCTCGGCCCCGTCGACAACGAAGAAGGGATGCACTACCTGCGCCCCGAAACTGCTCAGGGCATCTTCACCAACTTCGCCAACGTCATGGGTGCTGCCCGCATGAAGCCGCCCTTCGGAATCGGTCAGGTCGGAAAGTCGTTCCGCAACGAAATCACCCCCGGAAACTTCATCTTCCGCACCCGCGAATTCGAGCAAATGGAGATGGAATTCTTCGTCGAGCCCGGCACCGACGAAGAGTGGCACCAAACCTGGATCGACGAATCCATGAAGTGGTACACCGACCTCGGCATCAACCCCGAGAACCTGCGCTTCTACGAGCACGCTCAAGAAAAGCTGTCGCACTATTCCAAGCGGACAGTGGATGTTGAGTACCGTTTCCGCTTCGCCGGCAGCGAATGGGGCGAGCTCATGGGCGTCGCCAACCGCACCGACTTCGACCTGCGCACCCACTCCGACGCATCCGGTGCAGACCTGTCGTACTTCGACCAGGCCAAGGATGAGCGCTGGACGCCGTACGTCATCGAGCCCGCGTTCGGTCTCACCCGCGCCCTCATGGCATTCCTGATCGACGCCTACGCCGAAGATGAGGCCCCCAACGCCAAGGGTGGCGTCGACAAGCGCACCGTTCTGCGCCTCGACCGCCGTCTGTCACCGGTGAAGGTGGCCGTTCTGCCGCTGTCGCGCAACGAACGTCTATCGCCAATGGCGCGCGGCGTTGCCGCTGACCTGCGCAAGTACTGGAATGTTGACTTCGACGATGCTGGTGCGATTGGTCGCCGCTACCGTCGTCAAGACGAAATCGGCACCCCGTTCTGTGTCACCATCGACTTCGATTCGCTCGACGATAACGCGGTCACGATCCGTGAACGCGACACGATGGAGCAGAAGCGTATGCCGATCGAGGAGCTGCGCGGCTACCTCGCGCAGGAGCTCATCGGCTGCTAGCCGACCGTGCAGGACTGGGAGCGCATCCGCTCCCAGTCCTGCCGCGGTGCCCCGCGGCGCGTCCCGCTTTGCCGTTCCCGCGGCGCCCCCCCCCGCTTTGCCGTTCCCGCCGCGCTCTCCGCGCCCGGCACCTTCGGAAATTCAGGAGAACCGGATGCGCTAGACGACTTGCCCCACGAAATACACGGGAGTATTTGTGTGGTCGCGCTCATCTCCTGAATTTCCGTGGATGACGACTACTCCACAACACCGTGGCGACGGTCGATTTCACTGATTGCTGCGGTGGCGGCTTCGCAGCTCGCCGACTTCGCGATGCTGTGCGAATGGTTGAGATTCGCGAGATCGTTGAGAGCCTTGGCGGGATAGCGCAAAAACGCCAGCTCGTCGCTAGAGGAGCACAGGACCACGACCTGACCCGAGCCGTGCGGGAAAGATCGGTGACACGAGCGCGTCAGGGGTGGTACACGACCGTTGATGCCTCGGAACCACGCGTGCGAGCTGTGCGGGTCGGCGGGCGACTCACCGGAATATCGGCCATTCAGGATTGGGGCGGGTGGGTCTTGGGTGACCACCCACTTCACGTATCGGTAGCATCAAATGCCGCACGGTTACGCAATCAGTGGAACCGTAGAAAGCCAATCGGCGCGCGCCGAGGAGTGCGGCTGCACTGGGACGAACCTGAAAGTGTTGACCGTGGCTCCAACTGGCATGTCAGTCTTCTTGACGCTCTTCGATGCGTCGTGTTGGTGGAGGATTGGGAAACTTCGGTCGCGGCGATCGATTGGGCGTTGCAGTGCGGACGCCTGGATGCCTTCGATCTGGAACGGCTGATCCTTAGTCTGCCGGCTCATAAGCGCCATATTCGATCCTGGGTCGACGGCCGGTGTGAAAGTTTGCCGGAAAGTCTCGCGCGCACGAGGTTAACCCTTGCTGGTCACCATGTAGCGATCCAGGTGCGGGTCGGGAACAAGCGTATCGACCTCGTCGTGGACGGTATTATCGGGCTCGAGATCAACGGAAAACAGTTCCACGCAGACACGTTTGAGCAAGACCATCTGAAGGGTATCGAGATCACAGTCGCTGGGTTTCACGCGATGAGCGTGAGCGCAAAGATGGTGTTCACCCAGTGGGATCTCTTCGAGCGAGCGCTCAAGAGCGCGCTGGCGTCGCACCCCGCTCGCACCCACGGAAATTCAGGAAATCCGAACTCCTCACCGCCCCTACACCCGCGTTTTCGCGGACCCATAAACGGAATCCCTCGGAACTCCTGAATTTCCGAGGGGGAGAGGCGGGAATATGTACGGCGACACAGCGTTAAGGTTCAGGTGACTGAGACTCCTGTAAACGCAAGCGAACCCGTAAAGATCGATATCTGGTCTGACGTTCAGTGCCCCTGGTGCTACATCGGAAAGCGCCGGTTCGAAGCGGCGGTCGAGTCGTCCGGAGTTGCCGTAGACATCGAGTACCACTCGTTCGAATTGGCTCCAGACACCCCGGTTGAGTATGAAGGAACCCCCATCCAGTTCCTCAGCGAACGTAAAGGCATTGCTATGCCGCAGGTCGAAGAGATGCTCACCCGCGTTACCGACATCGCCTCGAGTGTTGGTCTCGACTACAACTACGAGCACATCCACCAGACCAACACGATCAAAGCGCACGAACTGCTGCACTTCGCCAAGTCGAAGGGTCGCCAACTTGAGATGAAAGAACGTCTGCTCGACGCCTATTTTGTGAAGACCGAGCACGTTGGACGTATTGACGACCTCGCGGACATCGCCGCATCCATTGGCTTCGATCGCGACGAAGTGGTTCAAGTGCTCGAGTCGAGTGAGTATCTGCCCGCGGTCAAAGCTGACATGGAGGTGGCCATGCAATATGGCATCCAAGGCGTGCCATTCTTTGTGATTGACGGCAAATACGGTGTCTCGGGCGCGCAGGAAAGCGAAACTTTCGCTAACGTTCTCACACAGGTACTTACCGAAAGAGACTCTTAGACCATGGACGCTCCAACCAAGCCCATTCCGACCTTCGCCCTTCAGCAGGTCGGGGACCCCAGCGTGGGCGTCTGCGAGGGTGATTCGTGCGTCGTTGACGATCACCAGTCGCAAGCCCTAGTCAACCGTCAGATCGACGAAGGTCTCATCTAGCCGACGAAGCCTCGCTGAGACCACTCAATGATCTCTTTGGCGGACGCCTGTTCCGGGGCTGCTTTCGCCACGCGCGACGGTACGAGCGTGAGCGGAACAGTCGTTGGCCGCGCGGGCAGTGACGCGTGCTGGGCATCCGGAGCGTTGAACCGTTTGTTGACGAGTGCGCCAAGGATCGCTCCGCCGCCGAATCCGACCGGTAGCGCGAGCAGGTAGAGCGTTGGGTCGATGTTGGATGTCGTGCCGAATACGAGCACGGCGGTCACGCCGATGATGGCGCCGAGGCCGAGCGCGACCCACCAGCGCTGCAGTTTGGCATTTTGTTTGTCCCAGGCGCGCTGTGCGCGAATTTGCTCGAGTGCATCCTCGCGCGGGGCTTCACTAACCCAGATCCGTGATTCGAACCGGAAGACATTCGGATGATCGTCGAGCGTCATTAGCGTGTTGGTCCTTCGATGGTGATGTCAGCGACTGTCGCGTTGAGACCGCCAATGAGGTCGTCGGTGTGAACCCACGCGGTGTGGCCGTGGTCTCCGGATCCCATCGAGACGCGTTTGCCGGCGATGCGTTCGTCGGCGAAGACGGGCCAGGCGGTGCTGCTGCCGAGAGGGGTGATGGTGCCGCGCTCGAATCCGGTGGCTTCGAGCGCGTGGTCGGCTTCGGGCATCCGAAGTTTGTTTACGCCGACGATGGCGCGCAGTTTCGGCCAAGATATTTGGCGGTCGCCGGGGACGAGGGCGAAGAGGTAGCTGCCGTCGCTGCGTTTGACGACGAGCGATTTCACGATCTCCGCCGGTGTGATGCCCAGCAGCTCTGCGGCATGTTCGAGCGATGTGGCGGGCGGACGTTCGACAATCTCGATGGGGATGCCTCGGCGCTCGGCGTCATCGCGAACACGGTCGATTCCTGCCGTCATTCTGGGCCTTCCGGTATGTGCGGCGTCGGTTCAGGCGCGCCATGGGACAATTGTTCTGTGACTATTCTTGCCCCTGCCGACTCACGTGTCGCGCCACAACTAGCTATCGGGCCTCTCGAGCTCGATGTGCCTGTCGTTTTGGCGCCCATGGCGGGCATCACGAACACAGCTTTTCGTCGCTTGTGCCGCGAATATGGTGCCGGTCTTTATGTCAGCGAGATGATCACAAGCCGGGCTCTGGTTGAGCGCACGCCGGAGAGCATGCGCCTGATCACACACCACGAGTCGGAGACCACCCGCAGTATTCAGCTGTACGGTGTTGACCCGAAGACGGTGAAAGAGGCCGTGACGATGTTGGTGGCTGAGGACCGCGCCGACCACATCGACTTGAATTTCGGATGCCCGGTGCCCAAGGTCACGCGTAAGGGCGGGGGAGCGGCACTTCCGTGGAAGATCGATTTGTTCCGCGACATCGTCGAGGGTGCTGTGCAGGCAGCTGGCGATGTTCCGCTGACGATCAAGATGCGCAAGGGCATCGATTCTGACCACTTGACTTACCTCGAGGCCGCCAGGGTTGGCGCCGGGGCAGGGGTCGCGAGCATTGCGTTGCACGCTCGCACCGCCGCCGAGTTCTATTCGGGTACGGCTGATTGGTCGGCGATCGAGAGACTCAAGAACACCATCACCGATACCCCGATTCTGGGTAACGGCGACATTTGGAGTGCAGCGGATGCGCTTCGAATGGTCGACGAAACCGGATGCGATGGCGTCGTTGTCGGTCGTGGTTGCCTCGGACGCCCGTGGCTGTTCGGCGATCTCGCTGCGGCGTTCCGCGGCGAGAGCCTCAAGGCGGAGCCGACGCTGGGTGAGGTCGCGGCAGCGTTCAAACGTCACGCGGAATTGCTCGTGGAGTTCTTTGGTGAAGAGGATCGCGCGTGCCGTGACATCCGCAAGCATGTCGCCTGGTATTTCAAGGGCTATGCGGTCGGCGGCGAATTGCGCGCGGGCATGGCCACCGTTCAGTCGCTAACGCAGCTCGATGACCTTCTCGGTCAGCTTGACTGGTCGCAGCAGTATCCTGGTGCGGATGCTGAGGGTCAGCGTGGTCGTGCCGGCAGCCCGAAGAAGCCGTCGCTGCCTCAGGGCTGGCTTGATAGCCGCGAACTGCAGGAGACGCACCGTAATGAACTCAATCAGGCCGAATTGAGTACCAGTGGCGGCTAAGGGCTACACCGAAGCTGACGCTGAGCGCTGGCTTCCCGAACAGCATTCGAGTCGGCGCAGCGACTTTGCGCGCGATCGTGCGCGCGTGCTGCATTCGAGTGCACTGCGCAGGCTCGCCGCGAAGACCCAGGTTCTCAGCCCCACTATGGGAACCGATTTCGCTCGCAACCGGTTGACGCATTCGCTTGAGGTTGCTCAGGTCGGTCGCGAGCTAGCAGACAGCTTGGGTCTCGACCCTGATGTGGTTGACACGGCCTGCCTTTCGCACGATCTCGGGCATCCGCCGTTCGGCCACAACGGTGAGCGTGCTCTGAACGAGTGGGCGGATGACATCGGGGGTTTCGAGGGCAACGCGCAGACCCTGCGTCTGCTGACACGGATCGAACCGAAGGTCTTCGGTGCCGATGGCAAGAGCTTTGGGCTGAATCTCACCCGCGCCAGTCTCGACGCGAGCACGAAGTACCCGTGGCCGAGCGCTCAGGGCATCCCCGACCCCAGCGGTCGCAGCAAGTTTGGTTTCTTCGACGACGACACGGCAGCTTTCGAGTGGCTTCGTGCCGGCGCTCCCGACCGTCAACGGTGCATCGAAGCGCAAGTGATGGATCTCTCCGACGACATTGCGTACTCTGTTCACGATTTTGAGGATGCGATCGTTGGCGACTTCATTGACGTCACGGCGCTGGGTGCCCGCGTCAACCACGACGATCTCGTGAAATCAATGTTCGAGTGGATCGGTGGCGAGTTCTCGCACGATGAGCTCATCGCCGCTTTTGATCGTCTGGACCTTCTTGAGCCGTGGATTGATCAGTGGGATGGCAGTCGGGCTGCGCACGGCATGCTTAAGAATCTGACCAGTCAGTTGATCGGACGTTTCGCGGGTGCTGCGGTTCAGGCAACGCGCGAAGCGTATGGGGCCGAATCGTTGGCTCGATTCGGCGGCAGTCTGGTTGTTCCGGTCGAGATTCAGGCGGAGATCGCCGTGCTCAAGGGAATCGTGGCCGCGTTCGTGATGTCGACCAATGCGCGTCGTCCGATCTACCAGCAGCAACGTGACGTTCTGACAGAGCTGGCCGATGTGTTGCTGTGGACGGGCCCGCGCAATCTCGACTCCGGTTTCACCGCCGATTGGAATGGCGCGGACAACGATCACCAACGCAAACGTGCGGTCGTAGATCAGGTGGCGAGCCTCACCGATCAGTCGGCAATCGCTTGGCACGCACGGCTGGTTGGCTAGTGTGACACCCGGGTGAGCCTAGAATTGCGAATGTGGCTGGCCTGATCAAACGAAACGATATCGACGAGGTACGTTCGCGCACCAATATCGCCGACATTGTGGGCGACTATGTCACGCTGAAGAGTGCCGGCGCGGGTTCCATGAAGGGTCTGTGTCCTTTTCATGAGGAACGCAGCCCCAGTTTCCATGTGCGACCCCAGGTCGGCTTCTACCATTGCTTTGGCTGTGGCGAGGGCGGAGATGTCTACACGTTCCTGCAGCGCATGGACCATGTGTCTTTCTCCGAAGCGGTCGAGCGACTCGCGGCCCGCATCAGTTACGACCTTCATTATGAGGACGGCGGTGCGGCCACCGACCACGGCAACCGTGCGCGCATCTTGGCGGCGAATCAGGCCGCAGCCGACTTCTTTGTGGCCCAGTTGGCGGCCCCCGAGGCCGCCCCTGGGCGCAGCTTTCTGGGGGAACGCGGATTCGATCAGTCTGCGGCCGAACGTTTCGGGATCGGCTTCGCTCCTCGTGGGGGAGCACTCACGAAGTACCTGAAGACTCTGGGGTTCTCCCCGGACGAATTGGTCATGGCTGGTCTGATCGGCAAGGGGGAACGCGGCGACTACTACGACCGTTTCCGTGGCCGACTGGTGTGGCCCATCCGTGATGTCACAGGGCAGACGCTGGGTTTTGGCGCTCGACGACTGCTCGATGACGACAAGGGCCCCAAGTACCTCAATACTCCCGAGACGCCGGTCTATCACAAGAGCCAGGTGCTCTATGGGCTTGATCTCGCCAAGAAGGACATCTCTCGTGGCAAGCAGATCGTGGTTGTCGAGGGCTACACGGATGTGATGGCCTGCCACCTTGCCGGTGTTACGACCGCGGTGGCGACCTGTGGCACCGCGTTCGGCGTTGACCACATCAAGATTGTGCGCCGCATGATTGGCGACTACGACAACGCCGACACCACCGCAACCGGCGAGGTCATCTTCACCTTCGACCCGGATGAGGCCGGTCAGAAAGCCGCAAATCGAGCGTTTGCCGAAGAACACCGGTTCGCAGCGCAAACCTTCGTCGCGGTGGCCCCCGACGGCCTCGACCCGTGCGACCTACGGCTCAAGAAGGGTGACGGGGCGGTGCGCCGATTGGTCAGCACCCGCAAGCCGATGTTCGAGTTCAAGATTCGTCGTGAACTGAGTGTGCACGATTTGGAGACGGTGGAGGGCAGGGTCTCCGCTTTGCGGGCGGCAGCTCCCGTTGTCGCCGGCATTCGAGATCAAGCGCTTGGCATCGGTTATGTGCGCAGTGTCGCCGGTTGGCTTGGCATGGAACCGACCGAGGTTCAGCGGGCCGTCACTGCGGCAAAGCGTCAGGCCCCCGCCTCAGGGGCCACGAGCTCGCCCCAGCAGTCGCCGGCGGGGCGGGGAACTCCGCAACAGTCATCGCCGAGAGGTCAGCAGGAGCCGGCCGCGACGGCAGAGGCGATGCATGCTGCCGGTGATGTGCCGGCCCAGCCCGGCCCGTCGATCATGAATCTGCGCACTGATGCCATTACACGTCTTGAACGCGACACTCTGATGGCGGTGCTGCAACATCCGGATGTCGTGGGCGCGGAACTCATTCAAAAACTCACCCAGATTTCGATTGCCGAACCCTCGTTGGCTGTGGTGCGAGACGCGATCGCTTCGCTGGTGGATCGCGCGCTGGAACCGGGATGGGTGTCGGCTGTGGCCGATGAAGTGCCGAGCTCGTTTTCGACCTTTGTGAAGCAACTCGGCGTCGCACCGATTCCCGAACGCGAGGAGCGCATTGCCGTCTACTGTGTTCAGGTCACCACTGATCTGATCGAGCGGGACCTGCTGAGACAAAAACGTGAACTGCTCGGTGTGCTTCAGCGGATGGATCGCGAAGCGGACCCCGCTCGCTATGCGCAGACCCAACGTGACCTGATGGCGATCGAGTCCGACCGCCGAACGCTCCGCGGTGACTAGTTTCCGGATTGAGGGAGAGCGCTGCAGGCGGGACTGCCGTAGATTAATCGGGTGACTTCTCCTCAACCAACGGTCAAGGCCCGCGATCTCTCGCTGCGCTACCCATCGCGCAACCCTGAAACACGCTCGGTGGCCGTTGACGGGCTCAGTTTTGAGATCGGTTCTGGCGAGGTTCTGACCGTCGTCGGCGAAAGCGGTTCGGGAAAGAGCACGCTGGCGAAGGCTGTCGCGCTGCATGCCGAAACAGGAGCGTATGGTTCGCCGTTGTTTAGCGGTGGAGAGCTGAGTGTGCTTGGTACCGAGTTGCGCTCTGTCGGCAAGCGGGCGCGTGACCGCCTTGGGTTGAGTGTCGGCTATCTTCCCCAGGATGCCGGAAACCGCCTCAATGGTCGGCTCACGGTCGGCGAAAACGTTGCCGAGCCGATCTTTCTGCGTGATCGTCGCTTCAATCAACGCCATGCGGCCGAGGCGGTGGCGACTCTCGTCGATACGGTCCGGCTTCCGCTCTCGGTCATGAACCGGTATCCGTTCGAGTTGAGCAAGGGGCAGCGTCAACGTATCGCGATCGCGCGGTCGATGATTCTCGAACCACGGCTGTTGGTCGCCGATGACCCCACAGCCGGTATCGACATCAACGCCCGTGCTGCCATCCTCGACCTCATCGTTGAACTGCAGGAACAACGCGGATTCTCGGCGCTGCTGGTGACCGCTGACCTCGCCGCCGTTCGTCGCATTTCCACCAGTATCGCGGTAATGCATCGCGGAATCCTGGTTGGGATCGGCGAACTCGACGACGTCCTGGCTGATCCGTGGCACCCGTATGTGAAGGGACTTTCTGACAGCTTATCGGAACTGAGCCATGACCGCTTGTGATGTCACTCCGGCATCGCCGACGACCTGGTTCGTTGGTGGGTTCGGCCCGGACATGGCAGGGGATTCGGAGGGGATCTCCGTGATGCGCAGCCGAGTGGATGGTTCGCTGGAACTATCGCACCGCGCCGCCGACGTGCCGTCCGCATCCTTCATCGTGGTCGAGGGAGATCGGGTCTATGCGACCTTGGAGGGTTCGGGACGGGTAGCAGCGTTCGACCGGGATTCTGAGACTCTGAGCAACATGAGCACCGCGTCCAGCGGCGGTGAGTCCCCGTGCCATGTCGCCGTCAACGGTTCAACGCTGGTCGCAGCAAACTGTGGCACCGGAACGCTGGGGATGGTGGAGATCGCGGCCAATTCGACAGCGCTCGAGAACCGGTACACCCAGAAGTCCACCGGTCGAGGACCGCGCCCCAACAGGGCGGACCACACGCCCACTCGTCAATCTTCGTCGACGACAGCACACTCCTTGCGCTTGATTTGGGGGCGGACCGAATTCGCACGTTTCAGATCGGTCCGTCGTCGCTGTGCCCGATCGGCGAGGTCGTGCTTCCGGCCGGCTTTGGTCCTCGGGACATTCTGGCGCGCCCGAGCAACCTCTTCTACGTTCTCGGAGAATTCGGCTGCGGCATCATCGTGTTCGAGTGGACGAACGGTGAGCTTCAGCAACTCTGCTCGATACCGCTACCTGGCGCGACGGAAGGCGATCAAGCATCCGCGATAGCGGTTTCGGATGATGGGCGCCACGCCTATGTGGGGGTTCGGCGCAGCAACCTCATTGCGGTGCTCACCATCTCTGATGACGGCCGCAGCGTTGCCCCGCTCACCGCGGTGCCGTGCGAGGGGGATTGGCCACGGCACATGGTTTTTCACAATGATGTGCTGCACGTGTGCAACCAGTACTCAGGCGACGTAGCCAGTTTCGCGATCGATATCAACGGCATCCCCAAGCTGCTGGCCCCACCAACACCGGTGGGATCTCCCACCTACCTCGCCCGAATCGCGTGATGGTTTTTGAACTACCAAATCATTTGCTAAAGTAGTCCCGTTGCACAGCGATCCTCGATAGCTCAATTGGCAGAGCAATCGGCTGTTAACCGGTAGGTTCTTGGTTCGAGTCCAAGTCGAGGAGCTTATGAGTCCCGGCCACTTAGGTGGCCGGGACTTTGTGTTTGTTGGGCGACCTTGCTCATGTGGAAACCTTCGTGATCTGTGATCTGTGATCTGTGATCTGTGCGTTGGGCGCAGCAGCATCTTCCGAACACCGCTGGCGGCATACTCCGCCGGGAGTATGCCGGTGTGCTCCGCACAGCCGATGTCGTGGCCCAACGCGACAACTACGATCGAGGGATGCAGTCCTCTTCGCCATCGTTTCCGCGTTCCGCGAGTGCAATGGTGGATGCGCTCGTGAACGGCGCAGGGAAAACGAACGTGCGTTCGCGGCGTTCGCGTCTGCTGCGGCTCTGGACTCCCGTCGTCGTTTCCTTGCTCGTGCAGGTTCCCCTCACCGTCGCTGGGGTGCTGTGGGCGGCCAGCACGTGGGTCGCTGCCACTGTGCTGATCGCGCTTTCCGTTTTCGGGCCCGTGTTGCTCATCTGGATCCGCCGTTTTCCGGGCCCCATCGTCGCCGCGATCTCCGCCTCCGCCGCCGCGGCATTCTTGTTGGGCTATTCGGTTGTGTCACCGCCCTACATTGCGCTTGCATTCGCGATAGTGATCGCGATTTCGCGGGGCGCACGCACCTGGACTTGGGTGTCAATGATTGTGGTCTGGGAGGCGACGCTTCTGGCGGCCCTCGTTGCGGGCATCGCGCTTGATCCTCACCGCGTGATACCGACGACGCTGGTGTTGCTGCTTGTTTTGGGGTTTGCGGAGGCGCGGCGGCGACGTCGAGCGCAGTTCGAGCGACTTCAACGTGCCTTTGCGGATCGCCGTGAGCAGGAATTGCAAGACGAACGAGTGCGTATCGCGCGAGAACTACACGATGTGCTCGCGCATTCGCTCAGCCAGATCAACGTTCAGGCGGGCGTCGGTTTGCACCTGATGCATAAGCAACCAGAACAAGCCGAAGCGGCACTGGCCAGCATCAAGAGTTCGAGCAAGGACGCACTCGATGAGGTGCGATCGCTGTTGGGCATGCTGCGCAACGAGGATCCCGCGGCCGGTGACGGTAACGCCGCCGGGGTGCCGCCAATGCCCGAGCCGGATCTTTCGCGGCTTGACAGCCTTATCGATTCGGTGCGCAACCACGGCTTGGCCGTTACGCTCGTCAACGAAATCCCGGAGCAGACTTCAGCCGCAGTGCAGTTGGCGCTGTATCGAATCGTGCAGGAATCCCTGACGAATGCCACGAGGCACGCGGCGGCGACACAAGCGGAGGTGAGCCTGGGGATTGAGCGCGACGACTACCTCGTTATTATTGCCGACAACGGTACTGGTAGTGGTACCGAGGGTCACCGTGAAGGTCGGGGGTTGCTGGGAATGCGCGAACGAGCTGAACTCCTTGGTGGAACCCTTGAAGTCCACGCGCCCGCTCAAGGGGGAACCCGTGTGACCGCACGCATTCCCCGACGGTCGGTATCCGCATGATTCGTGTTGTCGTTGCGGATGACCAACAGCTGATTAGGGCAGGATTCAGCAGCCTTCTCGACGCCGAGGACGACATCGAGGTTGTGGGTGAAGCCGCTACCGGCACCGATGTTATTGCCGTGGTGCGTCGTGAACGTCCCGACGTGGTGCTGATGGACATTCGGATGCCCGACGGCGATGGTCTCTGGGCGACGGAACAGATCGCGACCTTCCCCGAACTCGCCGATACCCGCATTGTCGTGGTGACGACATTCGAGGTGGACGAGTATGTGACGCGCGCCATTCGTGCGGGAGCGAGCGGCTTCTTGGTGAAAGACACCGAACCGGTCGAGCTAATCCGCGCCGTACGGGTGGTGGCCTCCGGCGATGCGCTGCTGAGCCCCGGTGTCACCAAGCGACTGCTCGAGCGGTTCGCTCGCGACACTCAGGTGGCCATCGATGACAGTGTGCTGTCGGCCATTACCGACCGCGAACGCGAAGTTCTTGCCCTCGTTGGGCAGGGGCTGACCAATGCTGAGATCGGTGCGACGCTCTTTTTGAGCCCGCTGACGGCCAAAACCCATGTTTCCCGTATCATGGCGAAACTCATGGCCCGCGACCGTGTGCAGCTTGTCGTGATCGCCTACGAGACCGGCTTGGTGTCGCTCGGGCGGGCTGGGTGACGCGCGCTTGGACTGCCCCACGGTCACCGGAGGTCACCGTTGCAATTCGCTCTAGCACCGCGGTGGGGCTCGCGGTGGCCGCCTACGGTATCTCTTTCGGTGCTCTGGCCGTAGCGGCAGGACTGGATGTGTGGCAAACCTGCGTGCTGAGCCTGTTGATGTTTTCCGGCGGTTCTCAGTTCGCGCTTGTCGGTGTGCTCGCGACCGGCGGCACGGCGGCAGGGGGAGCCGCGATTGCGAGCGCGGTGCTGTTGGGTGCCAGAAATTCTCTCTACGCATTGCGAGTCTCACCCATGATCGGGCCCGGCCGCATCAAGCGGCTGCTGGCCGGCCATTGGACGATTGATGAGACCACAGCGGTATCCACAGCTCAACCCACTCTCGAAAGTCAACGCGCCGGATTTTGGTGGACGGGGTTCATCATCTACGTCGGCTGGAATCTCACAACGCTTGTCGGTGCGCTGGTCGGCGATCAGCTGGGTGATGTCAGCCAATACGGCTTGGATGCCGCGGCTGCAGCGGCTTTCCTCGGCTTGCTGTGGCCGAGGCTCAAACAGCTTCAACCGGTCGTGGTTGCCGTGGGCGCTGCTGTGGTTGCCGCGGTGCTGATGCCGGTACTGCCGCCGGGTTTGCCGGTGCTGGCCGCAGCCCTTGTCGCCGTTGTAGTCGGTCTCACCAATTGGCTTGGAACACGAGAAAGCGATCGTGCCGAAGCCGAGCCGGATCCGATGGGGGAGCGATGACCGTCTGGAACATCATTCTGATCGCCTCCATTGCCGTGCTCGCCCTCAAGCTGATCGGGTTCACCGTCCCTGCCTCCTGGGCCGAGAAGCCTACCGCCGCGCGGTTGGCGAACCTGCTCACCGTTGCGCTGCTCTCGGCGCTCATCGTTGTGCAAACTTTTGGTTCCACCAGCGGTTTTGAGGTCGACGCTCGGCTTCCGGCCCTCGCCGTGGCCGCCGTGCTATTCGCGCTGCGAGTGCCGTTCATCCTCGTCATCATCGCGGCAGCAGTCGTTGCCGCCGGAATCCGAGCTTTCACGTAGTCGGAACACGGAGTTCGGGTCAGGTAGTCGCAACACGGAGTCCGGGGCAGGTAGCCGGTGTCAGCTCGATATCGGGTGCCCGCTGCCGCCCAGTCGGTCGATCGGGGGCTAGGCGTCGAGTTGTTCTTCGGTGGGAAGCCAGGAATTACCAGGCTGACCCCAGCCTTGCTTGCGGACTGCCTTCGCGGCGGCCTTAGCTTGCGGCTCACGAAGCCGGTCGGCGTAGAGCACCCCATCGAGGTGGTCGTACTCGTGCTGGAAGATACGGGCGAGCCAGCCGGAGGCTTCGATCTCGAACGGCTTCTGGTCTAGGTCGACAGCGCGCAGAATGACACGCTCGGCTCGGTGCAAAGCGAATCGTTCGCCCGGTATCGACAGGCAGCCTTCCTCATCCGCTTCGCTTAATTCGCTGAGGGGGGTGGGGCTCTGCCACAGCACCGGGTTGATGGCCACACCGCGCCAGAGGGTGTCGTCGTCGTCAGTCCAGTCGTAGACGAATATGCGCGATCCGACACCGACTTGCGGGGCGGCGAGGCCAACCCCTGGTGCTTCTTCCATCGTCTCGAACATGTCGTTCACGAGCGTGACGAGCTCGTCATTGAAGTCCGTTACCGGCTGAGCGGGGGTGTGAAGCACCGGTTCGCCGGTGATGATGATGGGAAGTACGGCCATGCACCCAAGAATATCCTGAGAGAAGCGACTAGATTTGACGGGTGCCGCCCGAGATTTTCGACCTCACCGATCAGATCAGTCTCACCCCAACGCAAGCGGTAGGGATCCCGCTCGCCCTGGTGGGAGCGATTCTGCTGTCGCTCGGCGCGCAGTTCCAGCATCGTGGAGTAGCCGACATGGAGGCTCACCATGGTGAGGCTGCCAATTCTGGGCTCAAGTGGGGCCAAGTGACGTCGCTGCTGTCGCGCCCCGCCTGGGTGTTCGGCACAGTATTTCTTGGATTGGCTATCGTCTTTCAGCTCTCGAGTCTGGCTATTGCCCCGATTATGGTTGTTCAGCCCCTCGGTGCGGTGGCTCTGGTGATGACCGCGATCATGAATTCGCGCATTGTGAAGATCAAACTGGATGCGATTTCTATCCGCGCCATCATCATGTGTGTTGCTGGGGTTGGTGCCTTCGTTGCCCTTGCCGCAGTGTTTGCAAAGTCCAGCGCGATCACCCAGCGTGAACTATCGATTGTTCTGATTGTGCTGGCGATTGTGTTGGCGCTCTGGGTTCTGCTTTTCATCATCTTTCGTCAGCACGGGTCGCCGGTCTTTTACATCATCGGCGCTGGAATGCTGTTCGGATTCGTGGCGACGCTCGCAAAAGTCGTTATCGACCGCATCAAGACGATCGTGATCTCTGGTTCGGGTATTGAGAGTACTGATCTGTTGACGGTGCTGTGCATCATCGGGTTGATCGCGGCATCCCTGCTCGGTTCGTACTTCGTGCAGACCGCATACGCCACCGGACCACCTGATCTGGTGGTCGCGGGGTTGACGGTCGTCGATCCGCTAGTTGCGGTCACGGTGGGCATCATCGTGTTGGGCGAGGCATCGGATGCGCCGCTGTGGGCAGTTGTCGCGTTTGTGGTGACCGGGGCCGTCGCCATTTTCGGTGTGTTCTCGCTCTCAAAACACCACCCACAACTTAAGTCATAGTTCGTGCGGCACGCACGCGCTTCCGCTCGTGATGGGTGTCGTGCGGTACGTTATTAGATGCCGTTGACCTGACCTGGTCGTAAACGAGTTATCGTGGGGCACAAACTTGTTAAGGAACTCTTCGACTGTGACTTCCGCTGTGAAACGCTCGCCCCATGAGGGCAAACCGCGACTTCGCATCCTCATCGGCGCTGACACCTTCTGGCCCCAGATCAATGGTGCAGCAACGTTCATCGCACGCCTCGCTGCCGGCCTTGCGGAGCGAGGCCACGACGTGCACATCGTGGCACCGTCGTACTCCAACAAGAAGTTGGGGACGCTGGTGGAGGAGCATGAAGGTCAGAAGATGACCTTGCACCGGCTCTACTCGTGGCGTTGGCTTGGACATCCATGGTTGCGATTCATGCTGCCGTGGCGCGTCAGACAGAACTCGGCGCACATCCTCGACCAGGTGAAGCCAGACGTGATCCACTTTCAGTCGCACATCATCATCGGACGCGGACTGACAATCGAAGGCCGCAAGCGCGGCATACGGTTGGTGGGCACCAACCATTTCATGCCCGAAAACTTGCTGGACCACGCCTACATCATTCCTCGATTCATGCGGGAGAAAGCGATCCGGATGGGGTGGGATGCGGCTGGGCGTTCATTTGCGCGTGCAGAACGTGTGACTACCCCGACCCGTCGAGCGGCGGAGTATCTCGAAGCCAACACGTCGGTGCGCAACGTGGTTGCTGTTTCCTGTGGCATCAACGCGGACGGGTACAACGGCAACCTCGAGCCAAAGCCTGACAACCTTGTGGTCTTTTTGGGGCGCCTGTCGGAAGAGAAGCAGATCGACAAGCTGATTCGAGCTGTGGCGATCATGGATCCTGCGCTCAACGTGAAGCTGGAGATCGTGGGCGGGGGAGAGCTTGAAGGTAAACTCCGTGCCCTGGTCAACGCTTTGGCGTTGGAAGATCGGGTGACTCTCACCGGGTTTGTCGACCAGGAGCAGTTGCGTGATGCGCTGCAACGCGGTTCGGTGTTCGCGATGCCCTCAATCGCGGAATTGCAGAGCATCTCGACCATGGAAGCGATGGCTTCTGGGCTTCCCGTCGTCGCCGCAAACGCCATGGCGCTTCCGCATCTCGTGCACGATGGCGAAAACGGGTTCCTGTTCGAGCCCGGCAACATCGAAGATCTTGCGGCGAAACTCACCGCGGTCCTCACGATGCCAGAGGATGAGGTCGTGAAGTTCAAGAAGGAAAGCCTGGCGATCGTCGCGGCGCACGACATCCAGCGCACGCTCGACACCTTCGAGAGCATGTATCGCGGCGAAGCGGTCACCGACCCCGCAGCGTTGCGCAAAAAGAACGAGAGCGCCTCCTAAACGGAGACGCTCTCGCGAGAGCCACAGCAATCGGCTCGTTGGTTGAGGCGTGGAGCCTACTTCTTTTTCGTGGGAGTGCGATTCTCGGCGGAGACCATCCAGGCGTACTGCTCAAGCGTCTCGATGATGCCGTGCAGCAGGTCGGCACTCGTGGGGTCTTCGTCATCAATCGGGTCGTGCACTTCGCGGATCGTCGCTACGGTGCCTTCGAGTCGTTCGGTGAGTAAGTCGATGGTGTCGGTGGTGCTGATCTCTCCCGCAGGGAATTCGGGGAGCGTGGTGGTGGCCGCGACAGTGTCGCTGCGGCCATCAGGCGTCGCGTGGAGCGCGCGCATCCGCTCGGCAATGGTGTCGCTGAAACCGCGGGAGGCGTCGATGATCTCGTCGAGAACAAGATGGGTGTCGCGGAAGTTCTTTCCCACCACATTCCAGTGGGCCTGTTTGCCCTGAAGCTGAAGTTCAAGCAGGTCGACAAGAACCTGCTGCATTCTGTCTACGAGGCCTTTTGAGGCGGTGAAGCCGTGCTCCGCGTTCTGCAGTCGAGTCTTGCGAGCCCCAGAATTGGCCTGACCTGTGGTCTGAGCTTTCTCGGAATCAGTCATGACACCACGCTACGAGCGCCGCTTGAGTGCTGGCTTTGAGTTATTCGAGAGGATGCCCAAAGTGTGTGGCAATCACGGCTGCGGCTGGCGACGAGGGTTCTGACGGGTGAGGCGTCACACCGAGTGTCCGAATTGCCGGTAACGTAGATACGCGCTCGCACCTGTGCGGGCTCGGGGCGGTAGCTCAGCTGGTTAGAGCAGCGGACTCATAATCCGTCGGTCACGGGTTCAAGTCCCGTCCGCCCTACAACCTGATCACTGGGCCAAACGCTCGCTCAGCTCGACGAGCGACCCAACGATCATCGTCGGTGTAGCGAAATGCTCGGGATAGCTAGCGCCGGTGCGATTCACCCACACCGTCGAAAGTCCGGCCGCGGTGGCACCGTGAAGGTCCCACGGATGCACCGCCACGAGATATGCCTCACCCACCGTGCTCGTGCGGGCCAGTGCGCTCTCGTAGGCCGCGCGCGCCGGCTTCCACGGGGAGTGTCCCTCCACCGACAAGCAGCCAGAAACAGTATCCGCGATTTCGGCGTCGCTGAGCATGCGTTCGGCGTTGTTCGCAGGACCATTGGAGAGCGTGAAGAGCCGGTGTCCCGCCGTGTGCAGCGACCGGAATCCGGCTGCGACATCCTGGTGAAGCTCGACGTTTGAGAATGCCCCTATCACCGCATCCACTGCCTCGTGAAGTGAGGCCGTGCTGGTGACTCGACTGAGCGTGTCACGGGCGTTGGTGGCTGCGATGTCAAGAAAGTGCGCCTCAGCGCCGGTAGCGGTGAGCGCAAAACCATCGCGGAGGATACTGGCGAACCACGACTCGGCAAGCTCAGGGCCGGCGCCGACCTCCGAGAAGACTTCTGCCACTGGTCCGAGATTCGACAGCGTCTCGTTGACGTCGAAGAACAACGTCACAGCCCCATTCGTCATCTGCTACCCGCTTCCCTCGTTTGCTCAGCGCGAATTGTGCGCCGGTTGATCCCCGAGCGCTGGGCTCTACGGTACGCGCAGAACTGAGCGCAGGCGTGAAATCCAGAACACGAGGGAGCCGAACGCGAGCATCACAACGACGATGAGGCCGACGTAGAAGAACACGCTTGCGTACCCGGTGTCGGGGTGCAGGAACGGGTAGGGCACCCAGCCGTCGGTGGCTCCGCGCACCAGCACGACAGTGACCCACACGAGCGGGTAGATCAGCACGAGCCACAACCGGTTGAACCCAAGGCGAGCGCGATCCGAGAACAGGATCCAGTCCGCCAGGGCATAGACCGGAGTCACGATGTGGAGGGCGGTGTTCGCCCACTCCACGGGTACCCCGCCAGCGGCGCCAAGCGGAGCCAGCAGGGTCGCGTATACGACACCGACGATGATGATGTAGGTCGTCACCGAGGCGCGCGCGATGTTCAAGGCCGGCGAAGCGGTGCCTCCGCGCAGAGTCACCAGCGCGATGATCGTGTAGATGACCGCGAGGATGATGTTCGATTGGATCGTGAAGTATCCGAACATGTTGAACGGATTGATGGTGGTGCGGCCGGCTGCCTCAGCCACAGTCGCTACTACCGCCGCAGCGACGATCGCGGCAACCATCAAACGCAGGACTGCGACGACAACAGCCCCCTGTCGAGTCGCGGTGGATGGGTTGGTGGCCGTGGCAGTGTCAGACATAGTTCCCCTCGAACTAAAACATGCGGTCGCACCGACTATAGCGAGCGGAAAGAATCGCCGGGGGTGACCACGCCCCACGAGCGGCAGCAGCGGATGAGGCCGTTCGTATCGTCGAGTTATCTGCCGCACTGGAGCGGGAATAAAAAAAGCCGGTCAGGCGGGAAGTGCTTTCCTCTGAGGAATGGGCTATGGTCATCTGAAACACGCCAACTGACACAGGGGAAGCGGAGTAATCATGGCTGGAAAATCGCCTAGAGGAAACACCAAGAAAGAAGCCAAGCTGTCGATCAAAGACAAGCGGGCGCAAAAGCGGGCAAAGCTCGAAGACACGGGGTTCATCAAGCCCCGCAAGGGTCGCTAGAACCCGGTAGAGCGAACAGGGCGGCTCTTACCGGAGAACCCTGATCGCTCAGCGTGGCGGCACGCGGACACCAGCACGGGAATCCGTGCCGATGTGGTGCGCCGCGATGCCGCCACGCACCAGCAGGAGTGACGTGGGAAGGTTGTCTACTTGCGCACCTTGCCGCGCCCGAAGAGCAGCCACAGAAGTGAACCCAGGATCGACAGGAAGAACGCCACCAGAATCCAGAGAAACTTACCCACGACGCCATGGTTGGTGCTCTTGACGATCGATACGACCGTGATGATGAAGATGATCAGGCCGACAATGCCGAAACTGAAGCTAATAGGTTCCATGGTCTAAATCGTACCGGCGTGGCACTATCGAGAATATGAGTTTGCTGGATGTCGCGTGGCGTTCCCTCGGGGAGGATCCCGCAGCCCTCGCGCTGGTGCGCGACCACGGCACCGCGGTGCCACTGACCGGGGTGCTCCCGTCGGGACGATTCGTGCATGATGCCATCGCCGCGGCCGCCTTTTCGGCTTCATTGCTGGCGGCGCGCAGGGTGGGATGCGCGGTATCCTCCGTCGAACTCGACCCGATCAAAGTGGCGACTGCGGTCACGAGCGACAGACATCTGCGCCTGAACGGCAAACCGGTCAACGCGTGGGCAGAGCTCTCCGGATTTTGGCCTTGCAGTGACGGGTGGGTGCGCACCCACGCCAACTACCCGCACCATCGTGATGCCCTCATCACCGGCCTTGATCTGCCCGACGATACCGGCGCCGACGGCCTTTTGCTCGCTCTCCGCTCGATGAGGGCAGCCGATGTCGAACAACGAGTCATTGACGCCGGGGGAGTCGCGACCGTCGTCCGTACGCCGGAACAGTGGGCTGAGCATCCTCAAGCTCAGAAATTAGCCGAACTGCCGGTCGTCACCGTGAGCCCGCTCGGTGCCGCCGGGTCCGCGGCATTCAGGCCCACAACGGTGGACGCCCCCTGTGCGGGGCTCCGCGTGCTCGACCTCACCCGTGTGATCGCTGGACCTGTCGCGGGGCGCACCCTCGCCCTGTGGGGTGCTGACGTTCTTCGCATCGACAGCCCGCAGCATCCGGAAATCAGTTGGGTGCACACGGATACCGGTGCCGGCAAACGCTCGGCGCTGCTCGACCTCGACGATCGGGATGACCGCGCCACCTTCGAAAGACTGCTCGACACAGCGGATGTCGTACTCACCGGGTACCGCCCCGGCTGCCTCGATCGGTTCGGGCTTTCACCCGCGGCTCTCGCCGGGCGTCGCCCGGGAATCATCGTTGGCCGGCTCAGTGCATGGGGAACTGTCGGCCCGTTGGCTGATCGTCGCGGGTTCGACAGCATCGTTCAGGCGGCGACGGGAATCGCGTTCGTCGAGGGTGACGACTCGGGGACGCCCGGAACACTCCCGGCCCAGGCCCTCGATCACGCCGCCGGATATCTGATCGCCGCTGGGGTGACGTCGGCGATTCGACGGCGCCTCGATGCCGGCGATTCCTGGCTTGTCGAGGTGTCGCTGGCGCGGCTGGCCACTGAACTTCTGCAGCAGCGTCGTCCGCCGCAGGCACCAGCGGCATCGGTTGAGTTTGTGCCGACGGTGTCAACCAAGAATGGTGTGACCAGCGCGGTCGCGGCCGCGCACTATGCCGGGGCCCGGACGGCTTCAGCACACCGGCCGTCGAGTGGGGTTCAAGCGAACCAGTGTGGCTTTCCTGAAATAATCCCGTGTCGGCTGTGGTTGGCATGATGGACTTCAACAAGGATGGACTTATGACTGACACTGCCGCACCCACTCTCACGCCCGAAGCTAAGCTCGCGATCTTCCGCGAACGTCGCGACCAGGCGGTCGTGCAGCAGAATGGCAACCTTGCGCTGACGAACACGCAGTGGGTCGACTCGGAGCAAACCATCTGGGGTGTGCCCGGCACGTGGGCCCCGCATGAGGATGGCCTCACCGTCACCGCCACCGCGGAAGACAGCATCGTTGTTGACGGCGCTCTCGTCGACGGCAGCGCCGTCGTGCGCAGCAAAAGCCACGATAATCCGAGTGCGATCGTGTTTGGTGACACCGTCACGGGCTTCGTGATTAAAGCTCCCGAAGGCAACCATGCGCTGCGTGTCTGGGACACCAACTCGCCCGCCATCCAGGAATTTGGCACCATCGACGCCTACCCCTACAACCCAGAGTGGGTCATCACTGGCACCTTCACCCCGAATCCTGAGGGCACGACGCTTGGCTTCGAACACATCAAAGACAACGGTCAGGAGCGTGAGCAGCCGATTCCCGGTGACATTTCGTTCACGAAGGATGGCGTCGACTACAGTCTTGCCGCGTTCAAGTCGGGCCGTGCGCTTCAACTTGTTTTTGCGGATGCCACGAGTGGTGTTGACACCTACAGTGTTGGCCGATTCTTGTTTGTCGCGCCAAATCCTGACGGAACGATCGTTCTCGACTTCAACCTAGCGATTCTGCCGCCGTGCGCTTTCAGCTACAACTTCAACTGCCCGATGCCTCCCAAGCAAAATCGCTTCCCGGTTGCGATCGAGGCTGGCGAAAAGAACGTGCTGAAGAAGGATGGTTCTCTGCTGCACGACTAAGCGCTCGGCGAGTGCGACTCCAAGAATTCGAACACTTCGGTGGAGTCCACGCCGGGATACATTCCCGTGGGCATGGCGGCGAGCAGGGAACTGTTGAGCCGCGCGCTGGGGATTGAATGTTGGGCCCAGCGCTCCGAAAGGCTTTCGGGGGCGCTGCGGCAGCAGCCCTCATCGGGACACGTGGAGACCGACCGATGAGCGGTGTCTCGTCCGCGAAACCACTTCGCTGAGGCAAAGGGTGTTCCGAGGCTGATCGAGAAGTCCCCGCGCCGCCCCGACTGAATGCGCGACGTGCACCAGTAGGTGCCGCCCGGCTTATCGGTGTATTGGTGATACGGGCTGAAACGATCTTCGACATCGAAGACCTGGCGCGCGCTCCACTGCCTGCACACGATCTGACCCTCGATTGCTCCGAGAGCATCGGTGGGGAAGGCCGCGTTGTCGTTTTCGTACGCCTTAGAAATTGTTCCTCCCTCGTGCACTTTCAGAAAGTGCACGGGAATGCCCAGGTGTTCGGTTGCCAGGTTCGTGAAACGGTGGGCGGCAGTTTCATAGGGCACGGCGAAGGCATCGCGCAGATCTTCGACGGACAACTCACGCTGCGTCTTCGCTGCCGTCAAAAACTCCACGGCCGTAGCCTCGGGAACCATAAGGGCGCCAGCCAGATAGTTCGTTTCAACCCGCTGATGCAAGAACTCGGCATAGTTTGCGGGCTCCCGGATGCCCAGCACGTGCCCGGCGAGAGCCTGCAGCAACGTCGACCGTGGGTCGGTGCTCTCGGCCTGCGCGACCGGTAGGTAGATGCGGCCATTGCGCAGATCGGTGACGCTGCGAGTGGACGCCGGAAGGTCGGGCACGTAGTGCAGCGAAAACCCGAGGTGCGAGGCAAGGTCGGAAGCGACGCGTTGGGAGAGCGGCCCGCCACTGTGACCCACGGCATCCAGAAGCTCCTTTGCGGTGGTCTCGAGCTCACCAAAGTAGTTGTTGCGCTTGCGCATCAGGCGCCGCAATTCGGTGTTGGCACGTCGTGCCTCCTCCGGGGTCGCAGCCCGTTCGCGATGGAGCCGTTGAAGCTCGTCGTGCAAGCCGAGTACGGTCTCGATTGCTTCATCGCTGAGCGTCTTGCGAACAGGAAGCTCAGGGAGCGCCAGCGAACTATACAACGGTCCACGCTGGGCGCGTTCGAGAGCGATTTCGAGAGCGGCGCGGCGGGAGGGTGGTTCAGCGTTGAGCAGGTCATCAACCGTCACGTCGAAGATGCGGGCCAGTTTTTGTAGCTCGCCCAGTTTGAGCTCGCGCTTGCCGTTCTCAATGACGGACACCTGAGACGCCGCCCGATTGAGCGCAGCGCCCAGATCATCGAGGGTGAGGCCGCGATCGGTGCGAAGCTGCCGGATGCGTCGGCCGACGGTAAGGGAATCGAGCATGTCCTCATCGTGTGCCGGCACGAGCGTGCGTGGGGTCATCGGGGCGTCCTCCTTGACGGCCTTCTGCGGAAAAACAGAAGAATGGCAAGAATTCTGCCGCAAATCCGGGTGAAGAACTAGCCCAAGGGCTCCAGAGTCGAAGAAACGCATCACCGAACACCACCTGACGAAGGAGCCAGCAATGACGAACAGCCGCCCCGGCGACCAAACCCAGACCGCAGCCGAGCTTGAAACCGAGTGGAAGACGGATGCCCGCTGGAACGGAATCGAACGCGAATTCAGCGCAGAAGACGTCATTGCTCTGCGGGGAAGCGTCCGCGAAGACCACACTCTTGCTCGTCGCGGTGCCGAAAGCCTGTGGAAGCTCATCCAGCGCGACGACAGCCAGTGGGTTGCCGCCCTCGGCGCCCTCACCGGAAACCAGGCGGTGCAGCAGGTGCGGGCAGGGCTCGAAGCGATCTACCTCAGCGGCTGGCAAGTTGCCGCCGACGCCAATCTCTCCGGGCAGACCTACCCCGACCAGAGCCTCTACCCGGCCAACAGCGTGCCGGCCGTGGTCCGCCGCATCAACAACGCCCTTCTGCGAGCGGACCAGATTGAAACCGCCGAGCTGGGTGCTCCACAGGCCGACTGGATGGCACCGATTGTGGCCGATGCGGAAGCCGGCTTTGGTGGGCCGCTGAATGCCTATGAGCTCATGACATCCATGATCGAAGCCGGTGCCGCCGGGGTGCACTGGGAAGACCAGCTCGCATCGGAGAAGAAGTGCGGCCACATGGGCGGCAAGGTACTGATCCCCACCTCGCAGCACATCCGCACGCTCAACGCAGCACGACTTGCTGCCGATGTTGCCGGCGTTCCGAGCATCATCATCGCGCGCACCGACTCGCTCGCCGCGGACCTCATCACCAATGACGTGGATGACCGCGACAAGCCGTTCCTCACCGGCGAGCGCACGAGCGACGGTTTCTATCGCACCACGCCGGGAATTGAGACTGTGCTTAGTCGAGGCCATGCCTACGCGCCCTACGCGGACCTGCTCTGGGTCGAGAGCGCTGAGCCCGACCTCGAGCTAGCCAGGACCTTTGCTGAGAGCATTCATCGGCAGTTTCCCGGCAAGAAGCTTGCCTACAACTGTTCGCCATCGTTCAACTGGAAGCGCCACCTCGATGACGCCCAGATTGCGACGTTCCAACGCGAACTTGCCGCCATGGGCTACGCCTTCCAGTTCATCACTCTTGCGGGATTCCACGCGCTCAACCATTCGATGTACACGCTCGCACGTGGCTACAGCGAGCGGCACATGAGCGCCTATGTGGAGTTGCAAGAGGCAGAGTTCGCGTCTGAAGCAGACGGCTACACGGCTACGCGCCACCAGCGTGAGGTCGGCACGGGGTACTTCGATCGCATCGCGACCGCCCTCAACCCCGCCAGCGAAACTCTCGCCCTGGTCGGAAGCACCGAAACCGCGCAGTTTCACTAAACCCACCGAATTGCGCTTGCTCCCGCAAGTGCTCCCATCACGACGACACAACTTTCTAAGGACAGACCATGAGCACGCACAGAATGGAACCACTCGCTGATTCGCATGACCGCTCGAGCGAGATTCTCACCCCCGAGGCACTGCACTTTCTGACTCGCCTCCACGACCAGTTTGCCGGCCGTCGTCACGACCGCCTCGCGGCTCGCATGGAGTCGCGCAAACACATCACGAACGGCCGTAACCTGCGCTTCTTGCCGGAGACGGCCGCGATTCGGGAAGACGACAGCTGGAGCGTCGCGGGTGCCGGGCCCGGCCTGGAAGACCGTCGCGTCGAGATCACGGGCCCGACCGATCGCAAGATGACCATCAACGCCATGAACTCGGGTGCCAAGGTCTGGCTTGCCGATCAGGAAGACGCGACGAGTCCGACATGGCACAACGTCATTGGTGGCCAAGTGAACCTGCACGACGCGATCCGTCGCCAGATTGACTTCACCACCGAGGAAGGCAAGACCTACGCGCTCGGTGAACAGACCCCCACGATCGTGATGCGTCCACGTGGCTGGCACCTGGTGGAAAAGCACCTGCGCTACACCGATCGGGCAGGGCTTCGTTCTCCCGCAGCCGGCTCACTCGTCGACTTTGGGCTCTACATATTCCATAATGCGCACGAACTTATCGAGCGCGGCAGTGGGCCATATTTCTACATCGCCAAAATTGAGAACCACCTCGAAGCACGGTTGTGGGACGACGTGTTCACTTTCGCCGAAAATGCGCTGAACATCCCGCACGGCACGATTCGCGCGACCGTGCTGATCGAGACAATCCCGGCCGCATTCGAGATGGAGGAGATCCTGTACGAGCTGCGTGAACACTGCGCGGGACTCAACGCGGGACGCTGGGATTACATCTTCTCGATCATCAAGAACTTCCGTGGCCGGGGAGCCAGTTTCGTGCTTCCCGACCGTGCTGAAATCACCATGACGGTGCCGTTCATGCGAGCCTATACCGAGCTGCTGGTGGCAACCTGCCACAAGCGCGGTGCACATGCCATCGGAGGCATGAGCGCGTTCATTCCGAACCGTCGCGACCCAGAAGTGACCGCTCGAGCCCTCGACGCGGTGACGCGAGACAAGCGCCGTGAGGCCACCGATGGCTTCGACGGAACGTGGGTCGCGCATCCGGATCTCATCCCCACCGCCCGTGCCGAGTTCGATGCCGTGCTGGGGGAGCGCCCCAACCAGGTTGGTCGACTGCGCGATGATGTTCACGTGACAGCGGATGACCTGCTCGACTTGCGCATTGACGGCGCGGTGACGGATGCCGGCGTGCGCTCCAACGTCTCCATCGCGTTGCGCTACATCGAGAGCTGGTTGCGCGGGGTGGGGGCCGCTGCTATTGACAACCTCATGGAGGACGCCGCCACCGCCGAAATCAGTCGCAGCCAGCTCTGGCAGTGGATTCATCAGCGAGTTGTGACTGCCGAGGGTTCAGCGATTACGCACCAACGTATTGAAACTGAACTGGAGGCGACGCTTGCCGAAATATCTCGAACCCCAGACGACCGCTTTGATGAGGCCGCTGCGGTGTTCCGTGAGGTAACACTCGACGAGGAATTCCCCACGTTCCTCACGTTGAGTGCGTACAGCAGTTACCTCATAGAGAAACGGCGAGAACTCGCCGCATGACGATACGGCGGGCCAGCCGCACGCGTCGATCAGAGCTGATCACGCCGCGCGGTTGGCCCGCCAATCGTTGCCTAAACACGGTGTGGCTGGCGTCCGTACGCTCGGCGCAACGCAGGCACTCACTCCAACTGTGACGACACCGTCCATGCCGTACGCCGCACCGCACGTTCGAGAATGTCCGCGCGCGAACCGAAATCCTCGGCCGACACCGATACCGATACTGCGCCGATCGTATGGCCGCGGGGCGAGCGCACCGGGGCGGCGATACAGGCGAGGCTCGACATGTACTCCTCGACCTCAATCGCGACGCGGTTTTCGCGTACCTTCTCGAGCTGTTCGCGCAGGGCGACGGTTCCGGTCGGGCTGTGTCTGGTGATCGCCGTCGGTGGGTGCGATTCAAGATAGCTGTCGAGCTGCTTGGTGCTCTTCTGCGCGAGCATCAACTTGCCGAACGCGGTCACGTGGGCAGCATCCGCAAAGCCAACGTGTAGCTGACCTATGCGCGGGTACTGAGTCGAGTCGGCGATGTGCGCGACAACGATCTCATCGACGTGAAACGCGGTCAGGTAGACCGGCGCGTGGATCTCATCCCGCGTCGCTTCGAGCACGGCGCGCACCGCAGGCGTTGCGAGTAGCTGGCGGTTGGCCGCCATTCCGAGCATGGTGACGGAGCGGCCGAGCAAGTAGCGGGGCTCCTGATGGCGCTTCACCAGATAGCCCTGGCGCTGAAGAACGCCGACAAGACGGTAGGCGGTCGACGGGCTCAAGCCGAGTGCCACAGCAATGCTCGACACCTCCGCGCCGTCCGGGTCGGCTCCCACCACCTCGAGCACCCTGAGCAGGCGCTCAACAGCTTGAGTGCCAGAGGTTCCATCCTGCTCCATCGCAGTAGTCATGCCCCCATGCTACGGCCAGCTCAGTGGCAGCTGTCGCCCAGTTCTGCGCTGATTCTCACATCGTGGGAACTCGTCTTGTCACTGTGGTCAACCGGTCACACTATTGGCCTCGAGCCGGCAACGATGCTGGCAACTGACGAGGAGGTCTGCCAGATGGCACGCATCATCATTCTTACCGGCGACGCAGCAGAAACGCTCGAAGTCTTTTACCCCCTTCACCGTCTGCAAGAGGCAGGCTTCGAGGTGCACATTGCAGCGCCAGAGAAGAAGAAGCTGCAGTTCGTCGTTCACGACTTCGTCGACGGCTTCGACACGTATACCGAGAAGCCCGGCCACTGCTGGGATGCCGACATCGCCTTCAAAGACGTCAACCCGGATGACTATGTGGCCGCTGTAGTGCCCGGCGGCCGTGCCCCCGAGTACATTCGCAACAACGCCGACGCCAAGCGCATCGTGCGTGCCATGTTCGACCGCAATGTTCCGGTTGCCGCCACCTGCCACGGCCCGCTGCTGCTCGCTGCCGCTGATGTGCTCAAGGGACGCAGTAGCTCCGCCTACCCCGAGCTAGCGATCGACGTCGAGGTTGCCGGTGGTGTGTTCGAAGATGGCGGCGCTGTTGTCGACGGCAACCTGGTCAGCGCACGCGCCTGGCCTGACAACGGCACCTGGATGGGTCAATTCATCAAGAACCTTGAGGCAGCGGGTATCACCGCCTAACACTCACGGGCTAGCCGCCGGCGATCGCCGATGCTTCGTGGCTAGCCCGCGGTGTGACGCCAGCACACACAAGGGCGACGTCGTCGGTGACTCAGGGCAGACTAGGAACGTGTTTATCGTCCTTGCCCGCGCTGGCGCCACCGTCACGGCGACGCGCGTGGATGCCGAGGGCGCGCAGTTGGCGCAGCATGCGGTCGCTGATCTGCCCCGTTTCGTTGCCGAGAACGAGCCCGAGCACCCGCGCTGGGTCTGGCACGACACTGCTGACTGGTATCCGGAGTTACTGAGGTCGCGTATTCGGGTGCAGCGCTGCTTCGATCTGCGCCTGTGCCACACGATTTTGCGCAACTCTGCGTTGAGCTCGGCGTCTGAATTGGCTCAGTCCCCAGAGGGGCCGTGGGATGGGCTCGAATCGGGCAGCCCGGCTCCGGTCGAGGGGCGACTACTTTCCGCGCATTCGACTCTGTTCGACTTTGACCAGCCGCACGGAGAGACTACGGAAGACCCGTTGGACGCGTTTCGAGAATTTGAGCGTCAGCGCATCGCCCTTGCCGGCTCTACGGATCCGGCACGACTGTCACGGTTGCTCGCCGCTGAATCTGTTGGCGCTCTCATCGCCGCCGAGATGCGCTGTGCCGGCCTGCCCTGGAGCGCGACGGCGCATAATCAGATCCTCAGCACGATGCTTGGTGCGCGACCAGCGCTCGAGGGCGAACGGCCGAGCAAGCTCCAGCATCTTGCCGAGAGAATCCGAACACTGCTCGATGCTCCCCAACTCAACCCCGATTCCCCTCACGAGCTGCTCCGTGCCCTCAACGTCGCGGGAATTCAGACGAGATCAACGCGAGCGTGGGAGCTCAAGAAGCTGACCCATCCGGTCATCGAGCCGCTGCTTGAGTACAAGAAAATGTCTCGCCTGCTTTCGGCAAACGGTTGGAACTGGCTCGACTCCTGGGTTGTTGATGGACGGTTTCGCCCCGACTACGTTCCCGGCGGGGTAGTGACCGGAAGGTGGGCGACCAGCGGGGGAGGTGCACTTCAGTTGCCGCACCTCATTCGAGGTGCGGTTGTAGCCGACCCGGGATGGAAACTGGTGGTCGCCGATGCCTCACAGCTGGAACCCCGAATTCTCGCGGCCATGTCGGCCGACCGAGGAATGGTCGAGGCTGGCGCATCCGGCGATCTTTACGAAGGAGTCGTCGCCAGTGGTGCCGTGGAAACACGAGAGCAAGCCAAGCTAGCGATGCTTGGTGCAATGTATGGCGCCACTACCGGAGAGAGCGGACGGCTCATGCCCAAACTGGCACGGGCGTATCCTCGTGCCATCCAGTTGGTGGAGGATGCAGCGCGGGCGGGAGAGCGCGGAGAAGTGGTCTCAACTCAGCTCGGTCGCAGCTCCCCACGCGGCGTCGATACCGGCACGTACGACGATTCGTTGACGGCGGCCCAGCGGGCGGCGGCTCGGGAACGCGGCCGTTCCTGGGGGCGGTTCACCCGAAACTTTGTGGTGCAGGGCACGGCAGCAGAATGGGCGTTGTGTTGGATGGCGAGCATCCGCAATCGCCTCAACCTGCTCTCCGACAATGCCTGGCTCACTGATTCACCGCATCTAGTATTCTTCTTGCACGACGAAGTCGTGGTGCATGCGCCGGCCGAACTAGCGGATGCTGTGGCCGAGCAGGTGATTCAGGCCGCCAACGATGCGGGCCGCTTAGTCTTCGGCGCGGTGCCCGTGACGTTCCCCCTCACGACTGCCGTGGTGGATAGCTACGATCAAGCCAAATAGGGCCGACGCTTTAGCTGGCTTGAGCTGCTACGGCTGCCGGGCGACCGCGTTTGGGTTTCGTGGAGTCAATGGGGAATGAGTCCACCCGTCCCTGGGCGATGGCGGTCGTCAGCGATGCTTCAGCCGAGTCGAGCCAGCGAAGTTCGGCTTCCGCATGGGCCCGCATCGAGTCGGCGACCAGTTGTTCTGCAAATTCGCTGGCATTGGACGCCTGAGATTGTGCTTCGGCTGCGAGGACGAGTGCATCGAGGGCTCCGCGAGTTGCCTGCCGTTGCCGCTCGATGACCTCGTGCGCATCGACGCCGGGGAGGGTCACGGCTATAGCCAGCTTGATGACGAGTTCGTCACGCCCCACCGAGTAGCGCTCGACGGGGGAGAGTAGCCACTGATTGGCTTGGAGCGTTCCCGCTTCGGTAATCGTGTACTGGGCGTACTGATTGCCCTCCGGATCGTCGTCGCTGCTGGCCACCGACTTGGTGACGAGAGCATCTCGGGTGAGTCGATCCAAGGTGTTATAGATCTGCCCGACATTCACAGGCCAAGTTGATCCCGTCCGGCGGTCGAACTCAGTGCGCAACTGATACCCATAACAGGGTCCCTGAGCCAGAATCGTGAGCAAACTATGTCGGATTGACATGCCAGACCTTCCGGATGAGTCGATGCTGAGGATGCACTAAGTGACACTAGTGAGGTCGCGGATGCTCCATCGTGGGTCTGGCGCGTGTCGCTTGCTTTAGCGGAAACTGGTCTCGTTGCGGCGCAGTGGTGGTCTATCCGAGCCGTTGGTTGCGGTGTAGACAGAATTTGGACGCCTCGCGCCCAGTCCAGACGTTTCGTCTACGCGGTAGGGCACAACGCTGGATGAACTGGACGCTTGGTGGACGATTTCGTGCAAACCGATGCGCGGGACCATACTCGGGTTCGTGAGTGACGCATTAACGCCCGCAACTGTCGGCAGCCCCGTTCCCGAATCAATCAATGATCTCGAGTTCATCTTGATCTCGTCGTCTGGCAGCACCGTATCCCCGGTATCGCCGACACGGTTTCGCTATCACCAGGATGGTCAGATGGTCTGGGGGGAGTACTTCGGAGACACTGTCGCGCTCGGCCGCTTCGTTGGGCGACGGGACGGTGACGCTGTTTCGATCCGATTCGCCCACCGGTTAGCAGCGAGCGAAGAGGTGGTGTTGGGTGATGCTCACAGCACCATTCGATGGAACGCCGACGGAAAACTCGAACTATACGAAACCTTCGAGAAGAACGGGGCGGCGCAGGTCAGTATCTGTGTCGAAGCGGAGCGCAGCAATGATTGGCCTGAACTGGATCCAGCGAACCGCAGCCGGCCGCAGCTCGATGGCACAACATTCGTTCTCGAAGAATCGACCGCCAGCACGGTGAGTGCTGAGCCGACTCGATTCGAATTCGATGAGAACTCCGGAGTTGTCTGGGGCTTCTACTTTGGTGACACCGTCACAACCGGGCACTGCGTGGGTCGTTACCGTGACGGTGTGCTTGACGAGTTCTTCGTTCACCACGTCATCGCGAGTGATGCGACACTCCTCGGCGACAGCAGCACGACGCTGGGCCGCCGCGCAGACGGTCGCCTCGAACTCGTCGAGGAATTTGTGCTCGATGGCGTTCCAGGAAAGAGCGTGTGCGTGCAGTTGGTCTAACCGTCTAGCCGTCTAACCGCGTGGCTAGCTGTTGAGGCCTGCGCGGTTGGGGTCGGCCCGCGTAAATCGAGTGAGGCCCAGTTGGGTGGGTTCCTGAGGCCGGTCGGGTAGATCGCTTGGCAACAGATAGGGGCGTTGGAACACCTCGTCGAGCACCAACACGGTCTCGAGTGACTTGACCTCGGGCAGCACGGAGAGCACGCCAACGATGAAGTCGTGGATGGCGCCAACCTCATGGCCACGAATCAGCAGCATCGCGTCGTGCTCGCCGGTCGTGATGCGACATGACTCGATTTCGGTCATGTTGGTGATGCGATCGCGGAAGCTAGCCCAGGTCTGGGGATGAACAGAAAGAAACACGAGCGCGCAGATGCCTAGCCCCGCTTTTGCGGGGTCAATCTGTGCGCTGAAGCCGGTGATGACGCCATCCGACATCAACTGTTCCACGCGGGTATACACGTTCGCGCGGGAGACGTTTACCTTCTCGGCGAGGGCGGACATTGATATTCGTCCGTTATAGCGGAGCTCCGCCAATATCTTCAGGTTGATTTCATCCAGTATCTGCGGTGATTGTCCAGCGCTGGGAGATGCGGTCGGTGCTTTGCTGGACATATTTAACGAAATACCCCTCATGTTTGACTCAAGTTCCAAAAGAACGCGTCTTTGATTGGACAGACTAGCGGTAATTGTGTCAATCTCAAGCACAGCCGTCCAGAGGCTGTTCTATAACCACCAAGGAGTTCCCTTTGCGCACCAAGTTCCGCTACGTAGCGGCCGCATTCGGACTGACTGCATCACTGGCACTCGCCGGTTGCGCTGCAGCAGCACCCGAAGCAAGCGACAGCATCGTTATTGACACCGCTTTCACACTCGAGACCAGCGACCCCGGTCGCAACTACGTGCCCACCGGGTACATGGTGTCGAAGGCTCTCTACGAGACACTCCTCGACTTCGCCGGCTCCGATGAGTCAACTCCGGTTCCCGGACTCGCCACTTTCGAGTCGAACGATGACGCCACCGTGTTCACCTTCACACTCGAAGAGGGTCGCGTATTCTCGGACGGGTCAGCAATCACCGCTGACGACGTTGTCTTCTCGCTCAACCGCGTTGCCGGTATGACCGAGAGCAAGGCCAACTTCTTGATGAACGGCATTACCGTTACCAAGATCGACGACATGACCGTTGAGCTCAGCACGGAAACCCCGTCGCTCAAGCTCCCCGCCCTCATGACTAACCCGTCACTTGCGATCCTGAACTCCGCTCTCGTCATCGAAAACGGTGGAACGACCGATGACTCGGATGCCGCAGAGGCATTCCTGAACGAGACGTCGGCAGGTTCCGGCCCGTACATCCTCGACTCCGTCAACTTCGAGTCGCAGGTCGTTCTCACCGAGAACGAGAACTACAACGGTGACGAAGACATCGACTTCACCCGCGTTGTTATCCGCAACGTTTCTGAGGCTGCAACCCAGAAGATCAACCTCGAGGGCAACGACTCTCAGGTAGCGGTCGACCTCAGCGGCGACCAGGTCGCCAGCCTCAGCGATGGCATCAACGTGTTCTCGACCCCGTCGGCACAGACCATCTTCTTGCTGATCAACCAGAGCGAAGAAGTGGGCGGAGTTACTTCCAACCCCGACTTCGCCAACGCTGTTCGTTACGCTCTCGACTACCCGGCGCTTCTCGAACTCGCTGGTGCGGGCTCCGAGCAGGCAACCGGCGTCATCCCGCCGTCGTTCCTCGGTGCGCTGGAGAGCGGTATTGAGCAGGACCTCGACGTAGCAGCAGCATCGCTCGAAGCATCCGGCTACGACGGTGAGACCATCACCCTCGAATACCCGAACGACTACCCGGTTGGTGGCGTGAGCTTCACTCCTCTCGCTGAGCGCGTTCAGTCGCAGCTTGCGGAGGCGGGAATCACCATTGAGCTCGCTCCGGCGCCGTTCACGACCCAGATCGACAGCTACGTCAACGGAACCGAAGCCTTCAGCATCTGGTTCTGGGGCCCCGACTACGCGGACTCCGCAAACTTCTTGCCGTTCTCGGCTGGACAGAAGGTTGGACTGCGCGCCGGGTGGACCGCTGAGCAGGACACCGACGTGGTGAACCTGGCTTCGGCAGCAGAGAACGCCACGAACTTCGACGAGCGCGAGACCGCCTTCGGCAACTTCGCCGAGGCTCTGCAGCAGCGCGGACCTTTCGTTCCGCTGATCGTTCCCGGCTCCAACATCGCGACCGCCTCGTACATCGACGGAGTTGCGTACAACTCCACCTGGACGATGGACATCGCTGAACTGCAAGCTAAGTAGAAAGAATCTCTAGCGTGGGAAACACACCCCGCGCGACTCGCAGGTACTCGGCCAGATCACCTCTGGTCGGGTACCTGCTTCGTCGCCTCGGAACCTCAGTCCTGCTCCTCTTCGGAGTCACCATCGTGACGTTCGCCCTCGCGAACCTTGTGCCGGGTGACCCCATTGCGGCAGCGCTCGGTGAAGGGGCGGCGAGTAACCCCGCGACCGTCGAGGCATACATCAAGGAACGCGGCCTCGATCAGCCGCTTCCCATGCAATACGTCAACTACATCGGCGGACTGTTTCAGGGCGACATGGGCACCTCATTGCGCACCGCCCAGCCCGTGGCATCCGACCTCGCTAAGGCAGTGCCGGCCACAGTTGAGATCGCGGTGCTCGCCATTATCGTGAGCCTCGGCATCGGTGTCGCACTCGGTTCACTCGCGGCTTATCGCCGTGGCAAGATCAGTGACCAACTGGTTCGTGTCTTTTCGCTGATCGGGCTCAGCATCCCCACGTTCTGGATGGCGCTGGTCAGTTTCAACTTCTTCTTCCTTCAGTTGCGTATTGCGCCCGGTTCGGGGCGACTGTCGCCGGCCCTAGCGCCGCCGCCCACCGTGACAGGCTTCTACACCCTCGACGCGCTGCTCGCCGGCCAGTGGGTAACGTTCAGTGACGCTCTGGCGCACCTCATGCTCCCCGTCTTTGTGCTGTCGCTCTTCACGATCGGCCTCCTGACGCGTTTCGTGCGCACCTCGGTTCTCGAGGTGCTGGATGCCGACTATGTTCGTGCCGGCCGGGCCAAGGGGCTCAGCGGCCCCCGTTTGCTTTTCGGTTACGTGTTACGCGGAGCATCGCTGCCAATTCTCACGATCGTGGGTCTCGCGTTCGGAACACTGCTGTCGGGCACCGTGCTCGTGGAGGCCGTCTTCGCGTGGCCGGGCCTCGGCAGCTACGCCTACAACTCGGCAACCAGCCTCGACCTGCCTGGCGTGATGGGCGTCGGACTCGTCGTCGGCGTTGTCTACCTGACTATCAACTTCGCCGTCGACCTTCTTTACGGTGTACTCGACCCGAGGGTGAGGCTCGCATGAGAAAGCGTTGGCTAAAGATTCCTGCCGCGTGGGTAACCCCGCTCGGCGTCATTGGCGCGGTCGTGGCCGTCGCATGGGTGGGAATTGCTTTCACCGCGAAGTTGTGGGTTCCGTTTGACCCGCTATCGCAAGACTTACCTCGACTGCAGGCTCCCGGCATCGACACCCTCATGGGCACGGACGCGCTCGGTCGCGACATCTTCTCGCGCCTGATGACCGGAGCCGGCGTCACGATTCCACTGGCTCTCATGCTTGTGGTCATGTCGCTTGCCGTCGGAACGTTGATCGGCGCGATTGCCGGATACTTCGGCAAGTGGGTTGATGAGCTCTTGATGCGCTTGACCGACCTCGTCATGGCCTTCCCCACCGTCATCCTTGCAATGGTTGTCGCGGCCGCCCTCGGACCCTCGCTGTTCAACGCCGTCATCGCTGCCTTTGTGGTTTCGTGGCCGCAATACGCCCGTATGACACGAAGCATCGTGCTGGGGCTCCGCACCCAGAACTATGTGATGGCCGGTCGGCTAATGGGCTTCTCACCATTCAAGACGCTGCGTGTGGACATCGCACCCAACGTAGTGGGGCCGATCCTCGTGCTTGCAAGCCTCGACGTCGGAACCGCCATCCTGCTGCTCTCGGGCCTCTCATTCCTTGGTTTGGGCGCGCAACCGCCGACTCCAGAGTGGGGCTCGATGATTTCCGCTGCGATCCAGAACTTCGACAGCTGGTGGATCGGTTTGTTCCCTGGCCTGGCCATTCTCACCGTCGTGATGGCGTTCAACTTTGTGGGCGACTCGCTGCGCGACATTTTCGATCCGACCTCACAGGTATCGCGAGCGGGGGCACGATCATGAATGACCTAACAGCATCACAGACGGCGGATGCCGCATCCGCGGTATCGACACCCGTGCTGACCATTGACGGTCTCACGATCGGAATCGGCTCGCCCAAGAATCTGAAGCCCATCGTTAAGGGCATCAGCCTCGCACTCACCCCTGGACGCATTCAGGGTCTCGCGGGGGAGTCGGGTTCGGGCAAGACGGTAACATCACTTGCCATGCTTGGGCTGCTGCCAAGCAACGCGGTAGTGGGCGGCTCGATCCGTTTGGGTGCCACCGAGCTTGTGGGAATGTCCCATCGCCAACTCAACGAGATCCGGGGTCGTCGCATCGCGATGATCTTCCAAGATCCGTCGTCGAGCTTGCACCCGCAACTGACGGTCGGCGTTCAACTGACCGACCATGTGCGGCGCCACCTCAAACTCTCGAAGAAGCAGGCTCGCGAGCACGCCATCGGACTGCTGGAGCGTGTGCGAGTCCCGAACCCCGCAGAGGCGCTCGGTCGCTACCCGCACCAGTTCTCGGGTGGTCAACGGCAACGTATCGCTATTGCGATCGCGCTCGCGTGTGATCCCGTCGTGCTGTTAGCGGATGAGCCCACGACTGCGCTCGACGTCACCGTTCAGGCGGGCATCCTGCACTTGTTGCGCGACCTCGCTGATGAGCGTCAGCTTGCTGTTCTGCTCGTCACTCACGACCTCGGGGTGATGAGCGCCATCGCTGACGACATCGCGGTTATGCGTCACGGCGAGATCGTCGAAGCTAACGTTCGCCACAGCATTTTCGCCAACCCGCAGCACGCCTACACGCGCGAATTGCTCTCGTCTCTGCCGGGCGCAGAAGGCTTCCAGGAGGAAAGCGAATGAGCGAACTGCTTGAAGTATCCGACCTCGTCATCGAGTACCACGGCGCGAGTGTCGTGCGAGCCGTCGATGAAGTGTCCTTGACGATTGCTCCCGGTGAAGTTCTTGCGCTGGTGGGGGAGAGCGGTTGTGGCAAGTCGAGCCTGGCGCGTGCGGTTGTCGGCATGGAAAAGCCGCGCGCCGGCGCCGTTACCTATCGTGGGGCCGAAGTGCCGCCCCTCGGTGTCCGTCGCCGCAAAGCGCAGTTCACGTCGATCCAAATGGTCTTTCAAGACCCCAACTCTTCGCTCAACCCTCGCATCCGCGTGGGGCAGCAGATCTCCGAGGGCATCCGTGCCGCGCTGGAACGTGGCGCGGAAGGATCCCAGCCCGAGGAGTGGCTCGAACGCGTCGGGCTTCCCACCGAGATGGTGTCGCGCTACGCCCACGAGCTGTCAGGCGGCCAGCGTCAGCGGGTCGCGATCGCGCGGGCTTTGGCGGCGCGCCCCGATCTGTTGGTAGCTGACGAACCGATTTCTGCTCTGGATGCCTCGAGTCAGGCGTCCGTCGCCGACATGATGCGCAAGCTCGCGCTCGATGCCGGCGCCGGGTTGCTCTTCATCTCTCACGACCTCGCGATCGTTCGCCTCATCGCCGACCGCACCGTGGTGATGTACCGCGGCAAGATCGTCGAATCGGGGGTCTCCGATCGCATTTGGAACGACCCCGTGCATCCGTATACTCGTGCGCTTATCTCGGCCATCCCGGAGCCGGATGGTGCGGGAAACCTGCCAGCAGCACCGGCAGCCGATGCTCCTGAAGAGTGGCGAAGCAGTATCCCGCAGGCCCTGAACCGCGTTTAGCTGGCACAAAAGTAGTTACACGCTTGCATATTGCCGGATTCTTCGGCGATAATGTCCCCGAAGCGGTTCGCCGCACAATTGAACAGTTTAGTGTCGTCACAGGCACCGTTCGTGGGTCGATGGGGAAGTCGTACCCAAACGGAACGGAGATATCGTGACTGCACAACACGCTCGCGGAGTGCTCTACGTGCACTCTGCTCCTCGCGCGCTCTGCCCACACATTGAGTGGGCTGCTGGTCGCGCCCTTGAACGTGCCGTGAACTTCGATTGGGATAACCAGCCCGTACTCAAAGGCTCCCAGCGTGCAGAGTTCTACTGGGAGGGTCCGCAGGGATCTGGTGCGGTTCTTGCCGCTGCTCTTCGCGGTTGGGAACATCTCCGCTTCGAGGTGACCGAGGATCCGAGTCCCGGTTCGGACGGCGCTCGTTGGATGCATACTCCGGACCTCGGAATCTTCTTCGCGCAGACCGACAGCGTCGGCAACATGGTGATCCCAGAGGATCGCCTGCGGTACGCGATGGAGGTTGCTGGTTCTGATGCCTTTGAGTTGCATCGTGAACTCCGCTTGGCCCTTGGCCAGGCGTGGGACGACGAGCTTGAGCCGTTCCGTCACGCTAGTCAGGACTCCGCAGTTGTCTGGCTCCACAAGGTGGGTTGATGATGATTTCCGAACGCATTCAGACCTCTGAAGCAGCGGGTGACACACGGATTCCGCTGATCGAGTGGCGCGACTGCATAGACGTCGTGCTTGATGCTGTTGATTCGCCCTTTGACGGCGAGTGCACGCTCCACGACGGATGTCGGTCAATCCTCTAAAACGCTCCGCCGCATCCATCTGCACATTTGTGTTGCTGTTTGTTCGCTGCGAGCGTGCCGTTCAGGTCGCTCGCAGCAGACTCTCGGAGTAGCGTTGAACCGTGGCCGGAAGCACTCGGGCACGGTTGCCACAACGGACCGTCCTTTGGTCCTCGGGCCACCTCCTTCCGGCTGAAACCGATTCAGTATTTGGAAGGAACATCATGTCTCGTTTTGACGGAAAAGTAGTTCTCATCAGCGGCGGCGCCCGCGGAATGGGCGAATCCCACAGTCGTGGAGTCGTCGCTGAGGGCGGCAAGGTCGTCATCACTGACGTTCTCGACGCCGAAGGTCAGGCTCTCGCTGAGGAACTCGGCGAGAACGCGATCTACGCACACCTCGATGTCACGAAGGAAGAGGAATGGAACGCGGCGGTCAAGCTCGCGGTTGACACCTTCGGTGGCCTCAACGTGCTCATCAACAACGCCGGCATCGTGAACTTTGGAACGCTCGACGGCTACACCGAGAAGGACTGGTCGCTGATTATTGGCATCAACCTCACGGGATCGTTCCTCGGCATTCGTGCGGCTGCTCCTGAACTGGTCAAGAACGAGACGTCGGCGATCGTCAACATCTCCTCGACTGCGGGTATGCAGGGCTTTGCTGCGCTCCACGGGTACACCGCATCCAAGTTTGGACTCCGCGGTCTAACGAAGTCCGTCGCTATGGAGCTCGGCTCGCAGGGTGTGCGTGTCAACTCCGTGCACCCCGGAAACATCCGCACCCCGATGACCGACGGGCTCGGCATTGATGAGACCCGCACCCCGATCCCTCGTCTGGGTGAAGCCGAAGAGGTTACCAAGATGGTGCTCTTCCTCGCCAGCGAAGACTCAAGCTACTCGACCGGTTCTGAGTTCATCATCGACGGTGGAGTGCTCGCCGGTGAAGGTGCAGTACCTCAGTAGCAAGCACTTGTCGTCGCGGCCCGCCCGCTGAGGGGCGGCTCTCACGGCAACCCGACGGTTAACGACACATCGCCCGCCCCAATTGCTGATTGGGGCGGGCGATGTGGCGTTAAAGGCTCAGCTGTGCGGCAATTGAGCGCTGCTGAGCTTAGACCGAGCGGAACGCGGCAACAGCGTTGTGTCCGCCGAAGCCGAACGAGTTGCTGATGGCCAATTGCGGGCCGGAGCCGAGGTCTCGAGGCGACGTGACAACATCCAGCGGAATCTCCGGGTCTTGATCGGTGAGGTTGATTGTCGGGGGAGCCGTGCGGTGGTGCAAGGCCAAGACCGTGAAGATCGCCTCGAGAGCACCGGTACCGCCCAGGAGGTGTCCGGTGGCAGCCTTCGTCGCCGACACCGGAATGTTCGGCAGGTGCTCGCCGAAAATCCGCAACAGGGCCTTGTATTCGGCGATGTCACCGACGGGGGTGCTTGTCGCGTGGGCATTGATGTGGGTCACTTGTTCTGGCGTTGCACCGGCAGCTTCGAGAGCGTCGCGCACGGCCCGTGCCGCAGCGGTTCCCTCGGGGTCCGGAGCGGTGATGTGGAACGAGTCGCTCGTGACAGCGCCACCGGCAAGCTCCGCATAGATGCGAGCGCCGCGCGCTAGAGCGTGTTCTTCCGTCTCGAGAACCAGTGTTGCCGCTCCTTCACCGAGAACGAAACCGTCGCGGGACGTGTCGTAAGGGCGTGATGCGGTTGCCGGGTCATCGTTGCGCTTCGAGAGCGCCTGCATCGACGCGAAGGCGGCGATGGGCAGTGGATGAACGACGGCTTCGGTTCCACCGGCGATAACGACATCCGCGAGCCCTGCCTGAAGGTGAGAGTAGGCGTTGGCCAGCGCTTCCGTGCTGGACGCACAGGCCGAAACGTCGGTTCGCGCGTAGGCACGCGACGGGATGGCCATGCTGATGGCGGCCGCAGCAGCGTTCGGCATGAGCATTGGGATCGTCATGGGGAGAACGCGACGCGGGCCCTTGTCGCGCAGTGTGTCCCAAGCATCGAGGAGGGTCCACAGTCCACCGATGCCGGTGGAGTAGTCGACTCCGATGCGCACGGGGTCGATGTCGGGCGAGCCCGCGTCAGCCCAGGCCTCGCGAGCCGAGATGAGGGCAAACTGGCTAGAAGGGTCGAGCCGCTTGTACTCGACGCGCTCCAAGACTTCTTCTGGGCGAACCTTGGCCTGAGCGGCAAAAGTGACGGGGAGGGAGTGCTCCGCAACCCAGTCCTGTTCGAGAGTTCGCGCACCGGATTCGCCGGCGAGGAGGGCGCTCCACGACTCGGTCGCGGTTCCGCCGACGGGCGTAGTGGCACCAATGCCAGTTACAACGATCTTTTTGGTCATTTCACGTTCCTTTTGGGTGTTCGGCTCCGGCATCCCTCTCGGCATGCGCGTTCGCGCGGGGCTGCGCGGAGGCCAACCGTAGAAATAACGGTTGGCCGTCCGCGGGTAGCTACTTCTAGCCCTGAGCGTTCGTGATGAAGGTCACAGCGTCGCCGACGGTCTTGAGATTCTTGACCTCTTCGTCGGGGATCTTGACGTCGAACTTCTCTTCAGCGTTGACGACAATCGTCATCATCGAGATCGAGTCGATGTCGAGGTCATCGGTGAACGACTTGTCCATCTCGACAGTGTCGGTCGCAATGCCGGTCTCGTCGTTGATGAGCTCAGCCAGTCCGGCCATGACTTCTTCGGTGGACAGTGCCATATTTTTTCTCCTTGGGATGTGAATTGACCGTTAGCCAGTGTAGGCCAGCGGCAGTGATTCTCGGGGTTACTACGGCAGAACGATTACTTGCGCGCCGAAGACGAGCCCTGCGCCGAAACCGATCTGAAGGGCGAGGCCGCCGCTCAGTTCGGGGTTTTCTTCGAGCAGTCGGTGAGTGGCCAGTGGGATGGATGCTGCGGACGAGTTGCCCATGTCGGCAATGTCGCGAGCGATCACGACAGACTCCGGCAGCTTCAGTTGCTTCGCGAACTCGTCGATGATCCGCATGTTGGCCTGGTGCGGGATGAAGGCCGCGAGGTCGTCTGCGGTGACTCCCGCGACATCCAGAGCCTGCTTCGCGACCTTTGCCATGTCCCACACCGCCCAGCGGAATACCGTCTGACCCTCCTGGCGGAGAGTCGGCCACGCCGCTTGACCTTCGCGGAAATCAACGAGTGTCGCGTTCATCTTGATCGCGTCGGCCTTCGAGCCATCCGAGCCCCACACGGGTGCGGAGATACCGGGAGTGTCGCTCGGCCCGATCACAACGGCGCCGGCGCCGTCAGCGAGAAGGAAAGAGATGCTGCGGTCGGTGGGGTCGACGATGTCAGAGAGTTTCTCGGCGCCGATCACGAGAGCATACTTGGCTGCGCCAGCACGGATCAGTGCGTCAGCCTGGGTTACGGCGTAGCTAAAGCCAGCACAGGCAGCGTTCACGTCGTACGCGGCGGCAGGGTTGGCACCCACGCGGTCGGCAACAACGGCGGACATCGATGGTGTCTGCAAAACGTTGCTGATTGTCGCGATGATGACAAGGTCGATCTCCGACGGGGCGATGCCCGACTTCTCGACAGCTTCGCGAGCGGCATCGGTTGCGAGGTCCACCGCAAGGGTGCCCTCCGACGCGCGACGTCGAGTGATCATCCCGGTGCGCTGCTGAATCCACTCGTCGCTGGAGTCGATCGCGTCAACAAGCTGGTTGTTGTCGACGACGAGGTCACCGCGGGCGGCGCCGTAGCTATAGATTTTCGTGAACTGTGACCCGGCGGACTGGGTGAGGGTGGGTGCGGTCATGCGTTGGCCTCCAACAGGTCAAATGCTGCGGATAGATCATCAGGGGTTTTCACGGCCACCGCAGGAATCCCGCGAAGGCCGCGCTTTGCGAGGCCAACCAGCGCGCCTGCGGGCGCAAGCTCGATGATGCCGGTGACGCCAGCATCCGCCAGCGAGTTCATGGTGAGGTCCCAGCGAACCGGGGAAGAAACCTGGCCGACAAGAAGGTCGACGAAGTGTGAACCACTTTCGATGAGCGAGCCATCGCGGTTCGTGTAAATCGGCAACGAGGGGTCGTTCGCCGTGATTCCGGCAGCAACCGTCTCAAGGTGAGAAACTGCAGGCTGCATGTAGCGCGTGTGGAAGGCACCGGCTACCTGGAGCGGCACGACCCTGGTGCCCTTGAGCGGTTCTTCTGAAAGCTTTGCGAGAGCGTCGAGCGCTCCAGCAACCACAATCTGACCTCCGCCGTTGAAGTTTGCCGGCTGAAGGCCAAGCTCAGACAGGCGTTCCAGCAGCGCCGCTTCATCTCCGCCAATGACAGCAGACATTCCGGTCGACTCGAGAGCTGCAGCGGCAGCCATGGCCGAACCACGCTGCACAACGAAACGCATCGCGTCATCTTCGGAGAGGATGCCCGCCGCCGCTGCCGCGGTAATTTCCCCAACGGAGTGTCCAGCTACTGCGCCAATGTGTTTGCGGCGATTCCCCGCGGTGAGGGCGTTGAGCGTGAGCAATCCGGCAGCAACGATGAGCGGCTGAGCGACCGCGGTGTCGCGGATGGTGTCGGCATCCGACGTCGTGCCGTGGGCGATGAGATCAATGCCCGCCGCATCCGAGATCGCGCTGAGCTGATCGCGCAGCGCGGGGTCGTCGAGCCAGGGCGCAAGAAAACCGGGGGTTTGGGAGCCCTGACCGGGCGCTACTACAACAATCACTTAGCTAGTCTGCCAATCTTTCGTCGGAACTGCTTGGATGACCCCACCAAAGCTTGGTGAGATCGTTGTGTGAAGTCACCAAACCACAGGGTGCTAGTTCGAGCGACCCGATTCCGGATCGGAAATCGAGCCAACAATCAGCGCTGCCTGCAGAATCAACGCTTCGCGGGCGCCGGTTGCGTCCCAGCCTATGACCTCGCTGACGCGCTTCAAGCGATACCGCACCGTATTGGGGTGTACGAAGAGTTCGCGGGCGGTCGCCTCAAGCGAACGTCCGTTATCGAGGTAGCACCACAGCGTCGTCAACAGGTCCGTCGAGTGGGCCTGAAGCGGCTTGTAGATCTTGTTGATGAGGGTCGAGCGTGCAAGGGGGTCTCCGGCGAAGGCTCGTTCTGGCAGCAGATCGTCGGCGAGAGTCGGTCGGGGAGCATTGCGCCACGATCTGGCCACCGCAAAACCGGCAAGAGCAGCTTTTGCGCTCTTGGCGGCGTCCACAAGACTCGGCACTTCAGGGCCGAGAACGAGGTGACCGCTGCCGAACCCAGGCTCCAGCTGCTCCGCAATCGCGATGAAGGGAAGTGGCTCCGCGTCCTCGGACTTCTCTGAGCGGGGAGCGGCACGACCGATGACCAGGACGAGTCGGCTGCCTTGCACACCAATCAAAACATCGGCATCCAGATGGCGCGCCGTGCGCCGCAACTGATCGACATCAAGCATGCGTGGTGCAGTGCCCACCAACACACACACTTCTCCATGGCCGTTCCAGCCAAGAGCAGCGATACGGCTGGGGAGTTCGTTGTCGTACTCGCCGCTGAGAATAGAGTCGACGACAAGAGCTTCGAGACGCGCATCCCACAGTCCGCGAGCTTCGGCAGCTCTCGCGTACACGTCTGCAGACGCAAACGCGATCTCGCGGGAATACAACAGGATTGCTTCACGCAAGACATCATCATCAGCCTTGACGCGCGCCTCAAGCACCTCAACGGCGATACGAATCAGCTGCAGCGTTTGCTGGAGGGACACCGAACGGAGAAGTTCACGTGGCGCGGCACCGAAAACATCCGCGGCGATCCACGGTGTTGTCGTGGGGTCTTCGAACCAACTAATAAAGCTGGTGATGCCCGCTTGGGCGACAAGCCCGACGGCGGAACGCCGCCCTGGTGGCATTTCGCAATACCAGGGCAGCGTATCCTCAAGCCGTTTAAGGGTCGCCGTGCCAAGTTCGCCCGTAATCACACGCAACCAGGCGAGCGTCTGCGCCTTGGTCTTCTGCACCGGGGGAATGGTTGCGCCCTAGCTCTCGCCGCCGGCGGAGCCGGTGGTACCCGCGTTCACGTCGTGAAGGCTGTACTTCTCGATTGCCTGAGCGAGAACCGCCGGATCCATTTCGCCGCGCTTCACGAGCGACTGCAAGGTGCGGACAACCAGCGAGTGGGTGTCGATCTTGAAGTAGCGTCGCGCAGCGGCACGCGTGTCGGAGAAGCCGAAGTCGTCGGCACCGAGCGTGGCGAAGTCTCCAGGAACGAAGGCGCGAATCTGGTCCGGTACCGCGTGCATGAAGTCGGTTACCGCCACAAATGGGCCTTGAGCGTTGGCGAGCTTCGAAGTCACGTAAGGCACTCGTTGTTCGGCTGTGGGGTTGAGGAAGTTGTGTTCCTCGGCCGCAAGGCCATCGCGACGCAGTTCAGACCACGAGGTAACAGACCACACATCAGCGGCGACGCCCCAGTCGGAGGCCAGCAACTGCTGGGCTTCGAGAGCCCACGGTACGGCAACACCCGACGCCATCAGCTGAGCCTTCGGCCCGGTGATAGTCGGCGATGCCAGGTGGTAAATGCCCTTGAGCGCGCCCTCCACATCGAAATTCTCCGGCTCAGCGGGCTGAACGAGAGGCTCGTTGTACAAGGTCAGGTAGTACATGACATTGGGATCTTCGTGCTCCCCGCCATACATGCGCTCGATACCGTCGCGCACGATGTGGCCGAGTTCGTACCCGTAGGCAGCGTCGTAGCTGATCACCGCGGGATTCGTGGAAGCCAACAGCAACGAGTGGCCGTCAGCGTGTTGGAGACCCTCACCCGTCAGTGTCGTACGACCGGCAGTAGCACCCATGATGAACCCGCGAGCCATCTGGTCGCCGGCGGCCCACATGGCATCGCCCGTGCGCTGGAAACCAAACATCGAGTAGAAAACGTAGACCGGGATCAGCGGTTCTCCGTGGGTTGCGTATGACGTTCCCACTGCGGTGAACGCGGCGAACGCGCCCGCCTCATTGATGCCGACGTGAACGATCTGACCCTGCGGGCTCTCTTTGTAGGCCAGCAGTTGTTCACGGTCCACGGACGTGTACTGCTGCCCGGCAGGGTTGTAGATCTTGGCGCTGGGGAAGTAGGCGTCCATGCCGAAGGTGCGTGCCTCATCCGGGATGATCGGCACGATGCGGTTTCCGATGGACTTGTCGCGCAGCAGATCCTTCAGCAGACGGGCGAACGCCATCGTGGTGGCGATCTCCTGCTTTCCGGAACCCTTCTTGACGACGTCATAGGTCTTTGCCTCTGGCAGCTCAACCTGGGTGTACTTGCTGCGGCGTTCGGGCACGTAGCCACCGAGTTCACGGCGACGCTCCTGCAAGTACTGAATCGCTTCATCGTCGTTGCCGGGGTGATAGAACGGCGGCTGGTACGGGTCGGCTTCGAGGGCTGCGTCGGTGATCGGGATGTGCATCTCGTCACGGAACTGCTTGAGGTTGTCGAGCGTGAGCTTCTTCATCTGGTGGGTCGCGTTGCGACCCTCGAAGCTGGGGCCGAGACCGTAGCCCTTGACCGTCTTCGCGAGGATCACGGTCGGCTGGCCCTTGTGCTCGCTGGCAGCCTTGAACGCTGCGTAGACCTTACGGTAGTCGTGGCCACCGCGCTTGAGATTCCACACATCATCGTCCGAGAGGTGTTCGACCATCTTGAGAGTGCGGGGATCACGGCCGAAGAAGTTCTCGCGAACGTAGGCGCCCGATTCTGCCTTGTAGGTCTGATAGTCCCCGTCCGGGGTGCGATTCATGAGGTCGCGCAACGCGCCCTCATGGTCGCCGGCGAGCAGGTCGTCCCACTCGCGGCCCCAAACAACCTTGATGACATTCCAGCCGGCGCCGCGGAAGAAGCTCTCAAGCTCCTGAATGATCTTGCCGTTGCCGCGAACCGGGCCATCGAGCCGCTGAAGGTTGCAGTTGATGACGAAGTTGAGGTTGTCGAGCTTCTCGTTGGCGGCCCACTGCAGGGCGCCGCGGCTTTCGACCTCATCCATCTCGCCGTCACCGAGGAAGGCCCAGACCTGCTTCTCAGAAACATCGCGGATGCCGCGGTTGGTGACGTATTTGTTGTTCTGCGCCTGGTAGATGGCGTTGATCGGGCCGAGACCCATCGAGACGGTCGGGAACTGCCAGAACTCCGGCATGAGGCGCGGGTGTGGGTAGCTCGAGATGCCGTGCGGTGCCTGTGACTTCTCTTGGCGGAAGCCCTTGAGTTGGTCTTCGCTCATGCGGCCTTCGAGGAAGGCGCGAGCGTACATGCCGGGGGAGGCGTGGCCCTGGTAGAAGATCTGGTCTCCACCAGTTTCGTGATCTGCGCCACGGAAGAAGTGGTTGTGCCCTACTTCATAGAGAGCAGCGGACGACGCGTAGGTCGAGATGTGACCGCCAACGCCAACACCGGGGCGCTGTGCGCGGTGGACGGTGATCGCGGCATTCCAGCGGATCCAGGCACGGTAACGACGTTCGAGGGTCTCGTCGCCGGGGAAGTCCGGTTCGTCGTCTTTGGCGATGGTGTTGATGTAGTCGGTGGTCGGAACCATCGGCACACCAAGGTGCAAATCTTTTGAACGCTTGAGCAGACTGAGCATGATCTCGCGACCGCGCTGGTGGCCTTGTGCTGCAACGAGGGAGTCGAGTGATTCATTCCACTCGGCGGTCTCCTCCGGGTCCTGATCGGTGTTGGTTACCGAATATGGGTCCTGGTCGTTTACCGTCACCGTTGACCTCTTTCGTGTTGAGAACAGAGTCATACGAGTCGCAACACGTCTGGGTTACAGATGTGATGGGATCGACTACGCCCATCGATTCTAGTTGTCGGATGCGGCAAGATTCGAACCGAGCTGTTTTCGCCCGTAAACGTGGGGCGGTTTGCTTGGTCAGCGTATGAGAGGTTTCCTTTGACAATCACCATTGGGCAGGTCGCGCCCGATTTCGAACTGCGCAATCAGCATGGTCAAGTCGTGCGCTCGGGGGAGCTTCTTTCACGCCGCGCCGTGCTTGTCGTTTTTCTCCCACTCGCCTTCTCCGTGGTCTGCGACGATGAGCTCGCCCAGCTGAACGACTGGCACGACGTCGCAGCAAGCGCGGGGGTTGAGATAGTGGTGATCTCTGTTGATTCGATGGCCACGCTGCGGGCGTGGTCGGAGACTGCGGGCGTCCGGTTTTCGTTACTCTCCGATTTTTGGCCACACGGGAAGGTCGCGCAGGAGTTCGGGGTATTTCTCGACGAGAAGGGCTTCGCGCGCCGCGCGAGCTTCTTGATCGGGAAAGACGGTCATGTGCGGGATGTCATCGAGTCGCCGCTGGGTGAAGGGCGGCGGTTCGCCGACTACGAGCGAGCGATAATCGCACTCACCTCCGGCCGCTCGTGACGGTTTCGACGGCGGTGTTCTGCGGTGCACCAAAAGCCGTGTAGCATTGTCTCGCGCTGCTTCGCATTGCGACGCTGCGGGCCTTTAGCTCAGCTGGTAGAGCGCCACGTTTACACCGTGGATGTCATCGGTTCGATCCCGGTAGGGCCCACAAAATGAATGCCTCCGCTTGGTGCGGGGGCATTTTTTGTTGGCGAGGGTCGTGCTGGTGCGCTGTTGGTGCGGCGGCTGTGGGGCGTAGGCTCCAAGCGTGGTCCTAGCGATCCGCTGGGTTCGCTCTACCCTGCGAGGCGAAGAAGCATGTCGAATTCTCTTCCTAATCCCGTTCTCGATCTGGCACGTTCTCACGCTCAGCGCTATCTCGACAGCCTAGCCACCCGCCATCTTGGTGCTCAGCTGGGGCGTCGAGAGATGGTCGCCAACCTCCGCGCGCCGTTCCCTGAGGAGGGGGAGCCCCCGGCCGCTGTCATCGACCTGCTGGCAAGTCAAGCGGAGAGCGGCATGACGGCGTGCAGCTCGCCTCGATACTTCGGCTTCGTCATCGGTGGCACTCACCCCGTGGCGCTTGCCGCGGACTGGTTGGTGTCGACGTGGGACCAGAACGCGGGAATCCACGCGATCTCGCCCTTCTCGGCCGCTGTGGAGGAAGTCGCGGCCGAATGGATTCTGGAACTCTTTGACTTACCTCGGGAATCGTCGGTGGGGTTCGTTACTGGCGGTCAGATGGCGAACTTCACGTGCCTGGCAGCGGCGCGACACAGCGTGCTGCGCCGGGTGGGCTGGGATGTTGAAGCCGATGGCCTGGCGAGCTCACCGCCGGTAAACATCATCGTCGGTGCTGATGCCCATGTGACTATCGACGTTGCTTTGCGTTACCTCGGATTTGGAACCCGCACTATTGTGCGGGTCGACTCAGACGACCAGGGGCGGATGCGTGCTGACAGTCTGCGGGCAAGCATGCGCACCCTCGACGGGCCAACGATCATCTGTGCCCAAGCCGGAAATGTTAACAGTGGATCTTTCGACCCCCTGCAAGAGATCGCTGAGGTTGCGAAGGCGGCGAACGCGTGGCTGCATGTCGATTCCGCCTTTGGCCTCTGGGCTCGCGCAACCGGCTCGCTGTCGTCTCACGCCGCTGGAATCGAGCTCGCTGATTCTTGGGCGACCGACGCCCACAAGTGGTTGAACGTCCCCTACGACAGCGGTCTGGCTATCGTCAAGCACGCGATCGACCATCGTGCCGCGATGTCGTCGTCGGCCGCCTACCTGATCCAAACCGAAGGCGCGGAACGGGACGCCATCGACTGGGTGCCTGAGCTTTCTAGGCGGGCCCGCGCCATTCCGGTCTACGCAACCCTGCGGAGTCTTGGTCTCCGCGGCGTCGCGCAACTCATCGAGGGCGCTTGTGCGCGCGCACGGCAGATTGCGGATGTGCTGGCGGGGGAGGCTGGGATCCAGATCCTCAACGACGTAGTGCTCAATCAGGTGCTTGTGCGTTTTGATGACGATGATGACATGACGCGGGCGGTTGTGGTGGGCGTGCAGAACGAGGGCACATGTTGGCTCAGTGGCACCAACTGGCGTGGTGAGGCGGCCATGCGCGTATCGGTCTCCAACTGGGCGACATCCGAGGAGGACATCGCCAGGAGTGCCGCCTCGATCATCCGTGTTTATCGTGGTCTACAGAACTCTCGTGGCAGGGCTACTGTCAGCGTCTGACGACAGCCATCTCACTGAACCTGGGTTCCGTGGCGATAGTTTTGGTCGCCGTCCTGTGGGCACCACAGGCAGTTCAACCGCGACGACCATCACCTATTGGAACCGATGGTAGCGACGCTGCTGGCTGTGGTTGTCGTTGGTGAACTCCTTGGGCCGCTGTCGTGGGCAGGCCTCGGGCTTATCTTCGTTGCGGTATCTGTACTGAGCACGGCTCGTCATCCCCTAAAACGGCTGGTCTCGACTTAGTATCTGAGCATGGCAATCCACGACGATGTTGACGACGCGAACGATGCGAACGACAAAACGTCTTCAGAGCATGAGTTCGACCTTTTGGGACCAAAGCCTGCGGGCTCGAATACCCCCGCTGCAGGTCCGACCGATAACGCGACCGATCCCACGCCTGCTGACGCAACTGAATACGCACCCGCTGAGGAATACGTGGATCTCATCGGGCCTTCCGACGACGGCGTCTACGACTTGGATGCTGCGCTCAAAGCCGATTCTTCGCCCCAGGTCCCGACCTCTGATACACCCGACTCTTCCGTGAGTTCCTCAGGTTCTGCGCCAATCGATCTCAATGATGAGTTCCAGCGGTCCGATGTGGCAGCAGGTCTTGATCGGGGGATGCCTCCGTGGGCCATGGCTCCCGCACCGGATCCCACACAGGCGGTACCACGCATCGATGTTCCCGAAGGCTTGTCGGAGGAGCAACGCGCGGCGGTATCCGACCCCGATGATGACGGTGTTACCCACGACCTGAGTTCCACGAGTGCCGCAACCGGTCAGGCGCCGTCATCGGCAGCAGGAGACGAGGACCCCTACCAAATCCCGGTCGACTACACCACGCCAGACTATTTCGCTTCACGCATTTCGCGCCGTCGAGTCTCAAACGAAACCGCGGGCGAGCCAACGCCAACCTTCGACGAGGCTGGCGCATTCCACGAGCCAGCTATCGTGCACAATGTCGACGAGCCCGTGACCCACAGTGACGAACCTGACTCCGATGGTGGCAGCCCTTCATTCTTTGCCGAGGAGCAGACAGCGCCGAGCGCCGAGAACAGCTCGGCACCCGCGTCCAGCGACGCCAACGCCGTGCCTGAGGAAGATCGACCTTTTAAACCGCGACAGTCATTCATCCCCCCGCGATCGTGGGATGAAACCACTCAGGCCCCGAGTCAACCGGTTGTGCCAGAACAGTCGGTCTTTGATGCGCCGCAGCTCGGAGCAGCAGGCCCCGTCGAGGAGGCCGCCCCGGCCACGAAGGACGCTCCCGCAGCATCGGACGCCGCTCCGGCTGATCAGAATGCGGCAGCTGCCGAAAACGCAACCGGCGATGGAACTCCGCTTCCGCCAGCGCGACGATCGATGGCCGACGAAGAGCTGCTGATGTGGGCTGACAACCCTGCCAATCAATCAACCGGCGCCTTGAGTGTCATCGAGGTCTTGGAGGCACAGCTGCGGCTGCGTGAGGAAGAGGCTCGTGAGTACCGGGAGTGGGAGACCACATTCCGCTCCGGTGCGGGCCCAGCAACCGACCAGCTATCCAACCAGGCAGCCGCCAACGACGGCGGTGCGGAGTCGGACGATTCGGTTGTAGACGAAGCGCCGCAAGCCCCACAGCGCGACGGCACTGGTGTGACACCCGAGGCGCCGCAGCCAGCGCTACCCGCGTGGGATGTTCCCCCGCCCAGCGACACATGGTCTCCCGCCGAGGAGTTCGATGATGAGATCCCATTCGCGGCTCATGCTGATCCCACAGGCTCCATAACGCTTCCCGACGTTGCTGCAGGCACCAGCGATTCCATCCCGAGGGTTGACGATGGCGCGGCAACCTCACCCGAATTCGCGCCGAGCGCTGAACTCCCGACGGCTGCCGAAAACATCGATTCAGCACCAGCACCGGTTGCTCCTGAGCCGCAGCCCACTGCTGCCGACGAACCTGAGCCGGGCGTTTCGCAGTTCAGCGCCGATGCAGGGCTCCCCAGTCTTGACGATGTGCTTGCGGCGCGGGAACGGGAGGATGTCCCCTGGCGCGCCCAGGACGGTCAGGCGGAGACAGGCGCGCCGGACACGCATGCCAGCCCCGAGCTTCCTGCGGACGAAGATGGCGACTACGACGAAGTCGCGTTTGCTCCGCCACCCCTCGTGGAGCCTGACGTCGCGCCGAATATTCCGCGCGCGAATCTTGAAGAGCACGTGTCGTTCGGCGATTTCGGATTTGCGCCACCCGTATCGGATGTTCCGCACCCCGCTGATGTACCGCCTCCCGCCGAAGCCGAGAACTCGGCTCCCTTCTCGTTCGGGCTCAACGTTGACAGCGCCAGCGGTGATGTCGACACCCCCGACAATACTTCGGCAGGAACGCCTGCTGACAAAGCAGAACTCGACACCCCCGCGGCGAGTGTCGACCGTGAACCGAAAGCTGCCGATAGTGAGACGGCAACAGACGGTGTGCCATCTGGTTTCAGCTTCGCGTCTCCGCAGAACCCGCGCTATGTTGCGCCCGAGGCTCTGAGCTTCGATGACCTTTTGAAGCCGAGTAGTGACGATGAGTCACCCGATTCCGACGACTCGACCTCGACCGGCACTGAGCAGGCACACCCGTTTGATGCGTTCTTGGGTGAGCAGGAGGCTGCGAGCCAAGTCGACCCGCTGGCAACAGTGCAGACCGGCTCCGTGCCGATCAGTCAGCATTCGCCCGAACAGGAGTCGGATGACGTCGTCGACGACGTCATCCCATTTGCAGCGGGTGCCGCAGCGCTGGGAGGAACCGCAGTAGCAGGCGGAACCCTCGCGGGGGATGCGCCTTCGCCGGCTGCGGACCAGGCACCGTTCGGCCAGACACCGACAACCGACGCCTCAGCGCTCGTGCCACAACCGGTCGCCCATTCCAAGGCAGTGGTAGCTCAGCAGCCGCTCGACCTCGACGAAGTGGCACCAACCGCACAAAGAGTGTTCAGCCTAGAGCAGAGCGGGCTTGAGCCGACGCCTGTCGACCGACGCGTCGGGCATGCTGCGCGGCTCTTCTGGCTCTGGTTCGCGGCGAACTCCTCGATCCTGAGCATCGGTCTCGGTGCGGCAGTGTTTGCCGTTGGGATGAGCCTTCGCCAGTCGATTGTTTCTGTGCTTGCCGGCGTCGCCCTGTCGTTCATCCCTCTGGGGCTCACTACTCTGGCCGGTAGGCGCAGTGGCCAGCCAACAATGGTCATCTCGCGCTCCGCGTTTGGGCTGCTCGGCAACATCGCACCAGCAGCAATCGCGCTCATCGCCCGGCTGTTCTGGGGAGCAGTCCTCTTGTGGCTGTTGGCGTCGTCCGTGGCCATCGTTCTGATCGGATCCGACCTCGGCGGGGGGCTCGGCGACCGGCAATTGCTGCTGATTGCGCTGGCGTTGTCGTTCCTTATTGCGCTCGTGATCGCGTTCGCGGGGTACCCGCTGTTCGCCCGTGTTCAACTGATCCTGAGCATCCTGTCCGGCATCCTTGTCGTTGGCCTCATCGTGTTTACCGCGGAGTTTGTTGACATTTCGCAGGCGCTCACCACACCAGACGGCTCCTGGTTGCTGACGATCACCGGCGCCGTGCTGGTGTTCAGCTTCCTTGGTTTGGTCTGGGCGCACAGTGGAGCTGACCTTGCGCGTTACCAGCGGCCGTCATCAAACGGTCCAGCATCAATGCTCTCCGCCTCGTTTGGTGCCGCACTTCCCGCCTTCGCGCTGATCGCGTATGGTGCGCTCCTTGCGGCATCCGATCCGGCTCTCGCGCGCGGGTTCCTGGCATCGCCGCTCGACACACTGCTAATGCTATTGCCAGCGTGGTACCCGCTTCCGCTGCTTTTTGCCGCCGTGTTGAGTCTGCTCTCCGGCATCACCCTCAGTCTCTACTCAGGGGGATTTGCGTTGCAGGCCATGGGGATTCGACTGCCCCGACAATGGGCAATCGTGGTTGTGGCCGTTCTTCTCGGGGCGCTCGCTATTCTCTTCGCATTCGGCGTCGATGGGGGGATCAATGAGCTCTTCCGCGATGTTGCCACCACGCTCGCGGTACCCACTGCGGCGTGGGCGGGAATCTTTGCGTCAGAAACCATGATCCGCACGCGAAAATTGGACAGCGCAGCCCTGCTCAACCGTGGCGGCGCCTATGCGGATGTTCGTTGGGTCAACCTCGGTGCGTTTGTCGTGATTTCCGCAATCGGATTCGCCCTCACGAGCGCGACGATCAGTTGGCTCTCGTGGCAGGGTTACGGCTTTGCGGCGCTGGGAGTCGAGTCGACCTCCGAGCTCGCGGCAACCGACATGGGGGTGCTTGTTGCGCTCGCTCTGGGATTGTTGACACCGATCGTCCTAGGAATTCCGGCGATTCGTCGTCAGGAAGCCGAGTACGCCGACCGCGCGCCGCGTCCCGCCTAGACTGAACGCGTGTCTACTACTGTCGCGAATGTCGTTGCCGCAGCCGAACGACTCTGGCCCGCAGCCGGCGCCGAATCATGGGATGCGGTTGGTTTAGTTGCTGGTGATCTTGACGCTTCGGTCTCGAGAATTTCCCTCGCGGTTGATGCCGTACTCGACACCGTCGAGGAAGCAATCGTCGACGGTGCAGACATGCTGATCACTCATCATCCACTGCTCTTGCGCGGAGTGACCTCGATTGCCAGCGACCGATACAAGGGCGCGGTGCTCACGAAACTCGTGCGTGCCGAATGCGCACTGCTTGCCGCCCACACCAATGCGGACATCGTTGAGACCGGAACATCCGCCCGCTTCGCTGCCCAACTCGGCATGACGAATGTCGCCCCCATTGTTGCCAGCCAGAACCCGGACCGAGGCATCGGTCGAACCGGACTTCTGCCGCAACCGATGAGTCTGGGACACCTTGCGCGCCTTCTCGGCGGAATTCTGCCGGCAACAGCCACGGGCATTCGTGTCGCCGGTGATTTTGACCGCGTAGTTCAGTCGGTTGCACTGTGCGGGGGAGCAGGTGACGCATACTTGAATGATCCTGCAGTGCTGGCGTCAGACGTGTACATTACGAGTGATCTGCGGCACCATCCCGCGTCCGAGGCGCGTGAGAATGCTCGCCTCGCGAATGGTCCAGCGCTGATTGATGTCTCACACTGGGCAAGTGAGTGGTTGTGGCTGGACGCTGCAGCGGACGAATTGCGGGCGTTGTTGCCCGACATCACGATTACGGTGAGCGAATTACGTACCGATCCCTGGGATTTTGCGGTCGTGCAGTAAGCGCACCGATTTACAGAAAGAAGCATCACTATGGCGTTGACCGCTAGCCCCGCTGACCAAGCGAAGCTGCTCGACCTGCAAGCATTTGATACGAAGATTGCGCAGCTGGAGCACCGGGCCAAGAAACTTCCTGAGCACGCGAGCCTTGCCGAATTGCAGCAGCACAGCGAGAAGCTTCAGCTCTCCATTCTTGAGGAGCGCGGAATTAAAGAGGATGTCGAGCTCGAACTGAGCCGCATCGATTCGGATGTGAAGGTTGTTGAAGCCCGAATCGCTCGCGATACTACACGCCTTGATTCCAGCTCGTCGCCTAAGGACGTTGCTGCACTGGAGCAGGAGCTTACCGCCCTGCGCACCCGACTGAGCAACCTCGAGGACATCGAGCTCACGGTAATGGAACGGCTGGAAGCTCAGCAGAAGGTTGTCGATAACCTTCGCGAGCAGGGCGATAACCTGCGGGCGCAGGCTATCGAGTTGGAAGAAAGCCGCGATGAAGCGCTGAAGGTTATCGAGGCCGAACTTGCGAGCGCTCGCACTGGTCGCGCTGCGCTGCAAACCACGATTCCTCACGATCTGCTCGCGCTCTATGAACGCCAGCGCTCCCGCTATGGTGTGGGGGCCTCGCTGCTGCGCGGGGGCGTGTCCCTCGCATCCGGAGTCAAACTGCTGGAGAACGAGATGCAGGAGATCCGTGCTGCCGCCCCGGATGCGGTGATCATGTGTGCGAGCAGCGAAGGCATCCTGGTTCGCACCAACGAGTCTGGTCTCTAGCTCCTCGCCACAGCCCCTCTGGCTGACCGATCGCAATATGGACGATAAGCTAAGCAGTTGAATGGGTCGGCAAGACGGTCGCGTTGTCCGCAAGGGCACCGAGGAACGTCCGGGCTCCGCAGAGCAGGATGGTGGGTAACACCCACCCGGGGTAACCCGCGAGAACAGTGCAACAGAAAGCAGACCGCCGCAGGTTTAGACCTGAGGTAAGGGTGAAACGGTGGTGTAAGAGACCACCAGCGGCCGGGGTGACTCGGTCGGCTAGGTAAACCTCGTCCGGAGCAAGATCAGACAGAAGACGCTAAGGCTGCTCGCCGAGTCTTCGGGTAGATCGCTAGAGGTGTGCGGCAACGCACATCGTAGATAGATGACCGTCCAGCAGCGGGTTTCGGCCCGCTGTGAACAGAACCCGGCGTACTAGCCGGCCCATTCCTTCACCGGTGTTGGTGCATGCCGACGCCAGCGGCCAGGCGGTGCGGCAGCGTTAGTGCAGTTAAACGATGCCGGTGGTGCCCAACAGGGTTCCGATGGCGAATGTTGTGCCAAGAGCGAGTGCTCCTCCGATGACGATCCGAAGTGTCGGACGCACCCAACTATTGCCACCGATTCGGGCGGAAAGCGTTCCGGTGATGATGAGCGCAGCCAGTACCGCCACGAAGGTAGCTCCGACCCGCACGGGCTCCGGGGTGAGCAGGATTGCTGCCAAGGGCAAAATTCCGCCGATGGTGAAAGCGAGCGCCGATGCTCCCGCAGCGTCCCACGGGCTGACGACAGCGTGCTCGGTAATTCCTAGTTCGGCTTCCAGATGTGCAGCGAGCGCGTCGTGTTCGGTGAGTTCTTCGGCTACTCGCTGGGCGGTCTCCGCGCTGATTCCCTTAGCTTCATAGATCGACGCAAGCTCCGCGAGTTCCTCTTCGGGCATTTCGGCAAGCTCTCGACGTTCCTTCTCGATGAGCGCGCGTTGGCTATCGCTTTGGCTGCTCACCGAGACGTACTCGCCCAGCGCCATTGAGATCGCGCCACCAACGAGGCCAGCCACTCCGGCGGTGAGGATCGGGGCTATAGCCGTAGTGGCTCCGGCAACACCAACGACGATGGCCGCAACAGAAACTATTCCGTCGTTGGCGCCAAGCACGCCGGCGCGTAGCCAGTTGAGGCGACCAGCAATATCCCCGGCATGTGGTTCATTGTCGTGAAAACTCATGCCTTACTGTGACACAGCCAGAGACGCGGCGCCCAGAATTCCGGCGTTATTGCGCAACTTCGCCGGGATGATCGGAGCGTGCAGTTTCAGCAGCGGAAGAAACTTCTCATGACTCTTTGAGACGCCGCCGCCGACTAAAATGAGGTCGGGGGAGAACAGAACCTCAACGTGTGAGTAGAAACGTTGAAGCCGCTTTGCCCACGCTTTCCAGCTGAGTTTTCGGGTTTCCCTGACGGCATTGGAGGCCCCTTTTTCGGCATCTCGGCCGCCGATGGTGAGATGGCCGAGTTCTGAATTCGGCACGAGGGTTCCGTTGTAGATCAATGCGCTGCCAATTCCGGTGCCCAGCGTGGTGAGCAAGACAAGGCCGGGCACTCCCCGCGCGGCACCGTAGCGCACTTCGGCGATGCCGGCAGCGTCCGCATCGTTGACGAAGTGGATGTCGTGACCGAGCGATTGCTCGAAGAGCTTCTCGGCTTCCAGCCCAATCCACTCGTTGGAGACGTTTGCCGCCGACATCGTCTTGCCGTCGTGAATAATCGCGGGAAAGCAGACGCCGACGGGCATCGATTCGGGGATGCCGCCGAGCTTCTCGATGAGCTCGACGACGGCAGCAATGATCGCATCGGGCTTGCCTGACTTTGGCGTCGCGATCTTCATGCGTTCGGTGACGAGTTCCCCCGTTGAAACGTCGACGACGGCACCCTTAATGCCGGTTCCACCAATGTCGATGCCCAGTGCCTGAGTCATGCGGTTCTCTTTCGCGTTGGTTAGGGAGAGTCGGATTAGGGGAGCGTTAGGATCTCGACGCCTCGTTCGGTGACCACAAGCGTGTGTTCGAACTGGGCGGTTAGGCTCTTGTCTTTGGTCGTCACTGTCCAGTCATCGGCCCATAGGTCCCACTCGTGTGTTCCGAGGGTCAGCATGGGTTCGATGGTGAACACCATGCCCACCTCGATAACGTCGTTGAACTGGGGTGCCGAGTCGTAGTGGGGAATGATGAGCCCGGAGTGAAATGCTTCACCAACCCCGTGGCCGGTGAAGTCGCGAACAACGCCGTAGCCGAATCGTTTGGCGTAGGACTCAATTGCCCGGCCAATCACATTAACCTGACGTCCAGGAGCCACGGCTTTGATGCCGCGATTGAGTGCTTCTTGCGTGCGCTCGACGAGGTTACGGGCATCCTCCGAGACGTCTCCTACGAGGAAGGTCTTGTTGAGGTCGCCGTGCATTCCGTCCTTGTAGGCCGTGATGTCAACGTTGATGATGTCGCCATCGTTGAGCACTGTGTCATCGGGAATCCCGTGACAGATGACCTCGTTGATGCTCGTGCAACACGACTTGGGGAAGCCTCGGTAACCGAGCGTCGACGGGTAGGCGTCGTGCGAGACCATGAAATCGTGAGCGATGCGATCCAGTTCCGCGGTCGTGATGCCGGGGGCGATCGCCGCTCCAACGGCTTCGACGGCGCCAGCGGCGATTTTGCCAGACGCACGAATACGGTCGATTTCTTCGGCGGAGTAGACATCCGTACCGGTGAATGGCCGAGGGGCCGCTTTTCCCACGTATTCGGGGCGGGGAATCGCCGACGGGACGGCGAGTTGTGGTGGGATTACTCCCGGAACGAGGTGACCAGAATTATTCCGAGGCATTCTTCTAGTCTACCGGCGTAGCCTTACCCAGAGCGAAAGGACGGAGCACATGGAGCAATGGTGGTACAACCACAAAACCGGAGAAGTCGAAGAGGGGCCGCAATCACTCGCGGTTGATCGGGACGGACCGTTCGAGACACGCGAGCAGGCCGAACGGGCACCACAGATTATCGCCGAACGTGCCCGCAAGTGGGCAGACGAAGAGTCCGACGACTAGTGTTCGCCGCAGTAGCGGCCGTCGTCGGCTCCTCGACACGCAGCACTAGGCGACCTAGATGACCCCTTGCGCGAGCATTGCGTCAGCCACTCTTTTGAAACCGGCAGCGTTTGCGCCGACCACGTAGTCTCCCGGGCGCCCATAGAACTCTGCAGCCTCCCAGGCGGAAGCGTGCACGCCTCGCATGATCTCGTGCAGTTTGCCTTCGCTCGAGGTGAAATCCCAGCGTTGGCGAGCGGCGTTCTGACTCATCTCAAGCGCTGATGTGGCCACACCACCCGCATTGGCAGCCTTTCCGGGCGCGAAGAGCACGTCCGCGGCTTGGAAGGTCTCGACCGCGTCCGGAGTGCACGGCATGTTTGCCCCCTCTGCGACGAGCCGGAGGCCGTTTTTCAGCTGGGTGCGGGCGTCGCCCTGGGTGAGTTCGTTTTGAGTGGCACAGGGGAAAGCTAAATCGCCGGAAACGTCCCAGACGGAACCTCCGGAGATGTAGCGCGCCGAGCGTTGCCGTTCGGCGTACTCGGAGATGCGAGCTCGTTCAACCTCCTTCAATTGCTTCAGTAGTTCCAGATCGAGCCCATTCTCATCGACGATGTACCCGCCGGAGTCAGATGCGGTGATGGGCTTCGCGCCGAGCTGCTGAAGCTTCTCGATGGCGTAGAGCGCGACATTGCCAGAGCCGGAAACAATCGCGCGTTTTCCTTCGACGCTGTCGTTTCGCGCTGCCAGCATTTCTTCAGCGAAGAACACGGTGCCATATCCGGTCGCTTCGGTGCGGACTTCCGCGCCGCCCCACTGGACACCCTTGCCCGTGAACATTCCCGACTCGTGCCGGTTGGTTAGGCGGCGATACTGTCCAAAGAGAAAACCAATCTCGCGCGCGCCGACACCCATATCTCCCGCCGGTACATCGGTGTGCTCTCCAAGATGGCGGTACAGCTCACTCATGAAACTCTGACAAAACCGCATCACTTCAGCATCCGACTTTCCGTGCGGATCGAAGTCAGAGCCGCCCTTTGCGCCGCCGATGCCTTGCCCGGTGAGGGCATTTTTGAAGATCTGCTCAAAGCCAAGGAACTTGACGATGCCTAGATTGACGCTGGGATGAAACCGGAGCCCGCCCTTGTACGGGCCAAGCGCCGAATTGAACTGCACTCGGAATCCACGGTTTACGCGAACTCGTCCCTGGTCATCGAGCCAGGGCACGCGGAACATGATTTGGCGTTCAGGCTCAATAAGACGCTCCACAATTCCGGCATCCATGAACTCGGGATGGTTACTGAGCACGGGAGCAATCGACTCAAGAACCTCATGAAGTGCTTGGTGAAAGACCGGTTCATTCGCGTTGCGTTCGATTGCCTCGTTGTAGATGGTGCGCAGGGCAGGGGAAAGTGTAGATGTCATTCAGAGCTTTCGAGATAGTGGTGGAGCCAGGGGAAGGGTTGTGCCCTAATAGGAGTGGTCCTCGGTCGGATAGGAGCCTGAGGCCACGTCGGCGCGATAGGAGTCGACGGCACCCGCTAGGGTCGCACGTAAGTCGGCGTACTGCTTAACAAATTTGGGGATGCGGCCCTTCGTCAGACCGGCCCAGTCGGTCCAGACCAGAAGTTGTCCGTCGACGTGGGGTCCTGCGCCGACACCGATTGTCGGAATCGTGAGTGCTTCCGTGATCTTGGCCGCGGCATCTGCGGGGACCATCTCGAGCACAACGGCAAAAGCGCCGGCCTCTTCAACGGCCAGAGCATCCGCGAGTAGTTGTTCGAAACCTTCACCGCGCCCCTGAATGACGTGGCCGCCGAGGCCGTGTTCGCTCTGCGGTGTGAAGCCGATGTGAGCCATCAGGGGGATGCCGGCATCCACGATTCGGCGGATTTGCTCGGCACTGCGAACACCGCCCTCGAGCTTCACGGCGTGTGCGCCGGTCTCCTTCATGAAACGGAACGCCGTGTGCAGTGCTTCGTCTGGGCCGGTCTCGTAGGATCCGAAAGGGAGATCGGCGACAACAAAGGCGCGCGTAACGGCGCCAGCGACTGCGCGAGTAAGAGGAATCAGATCGTCGATGGAGACCGGCAGCGTTGTCTCGTAACCGTAGACATTGTTGCCTGCGGAATCGCCAACGAGCAGAAAATCGATGCCAGATTCGTCGAAGATTCCGGCCGTCAGTTGGTCGTAGCTGGTGAGCCCGACAATCTTGATTCCACTCTCCTTTGCCGTCTGAAAGTGTCGAGTGCGTACACGTTTCAGTTTGGCTTGGGCCTCGGCTGCGGCGCTGTCAGTCATAGCCGTCAGTCTAACGACACCGCCGCTGCTAGTGAATGCTTTGCAGTGGCGGCGAGTGCGCTGCACAGACCGCGCAGAACAAGTAGCCTTAGAGCGGCAAATCGATGTCGCACACCCGCGGCAATGCAAGGATCGAGGGACTTCAATGTCAATGGATAAACAGCGCGACTTCGTTCTTCGCACCATCGAAGAACGTGGCATCAAGTTCGTTCGACTCTGGTTTACGGATGTCGTGGGAACGCTTAAGAGCGTTGCCGTTGCTCCCGCCGAGATTGAGGGCGCCTTCTCTGAGGGCCTCGGGTTCGACGGTTCCGCCATCGAGGGATTCACCCGCGCCTACGAGGCAGACATGCTCGCGCATCCCGACCCCACCACGTTCCAGATTCTGCCGTGGCGAGGGGAGATCGACCCCACCGCTCGAATGTTCTGTGACATCACGACGCCCGACGGCCAGCCCGCAGCATCCGACCCCCGCAACGTGCTCAAGCGCACACTCGAGAAGGCTGCTGACCGTGGCTTCACGTTCTACACCCACCCTGAGATCGAGTTTTATCTGCTGAAGTCGAGCAAACTCAGGAAGGGGCGTCCCGAGCCCGTTGACTCGGCAGGCTTCTTTGACAACGTTCCTGGGGGTACCGCGCACGACTTCCGTCGCCGTTCGGTGCGGATGCTCGAAGACCTCGGGATCTCGGTGGAGTTCAGCCACCACGAGTCGGGTCCCGGTCAGAACGAGATCGACCTTCGCTACGCTGATGCGCTCACAACGGCTGACAACCTCATGACGTTCCGCACCGTGATCAAGGAGGTGGCGATCGAGCAGGGCGTTTACGCGACGTTCATGCCGAAGCCGATGTCGGGTCAGCCCGGTTCGGGGATGCACACCCACATGTCGCTCTTCGAGGGCGACCAGAACGCCTTCTACGACGCAAGCGGTCACTACCAGCTCTCCAAAGTCGGCCGACAGTTCATGGCCGGCGTACTCAAGCACGCCCCCGAGATCACTGCCGTCACCAACCAGTTTGTGAACTCCTACAAGCGACTCTGGGGTGGGGACGAAGCCCCGAGCTTCGTCACGTGGGGTCACAACAACCGGTCAGCTCTTGTGCGGGTACCGCTATACAAGCCAGGTAAGGGTCAAAGCGCGCGAATCGAGTATCGGGCGCTCGACTCCGCAGCCAACCCCTACCTTGCTTACTCGCTTCTGCTCGCGGCTGGTCTCAAGGGCATCGAAGAGGACTACGAACTTCCCCTCGAAGCCGAGGATGCCGTCGGTGAACTGTCCGAACACGAGCGTCGTGCGCTCGGTTACGAGCAGCTGCCGTCAAACCTCAATCACGCACTGAGCATCATGGAGAATTCCGAACTTGTTGCCGAAACGCTGGGGGAGCAGGTCTTCAACTTCTTCCTGCTCAATAAGCGTCGCGAGTGGAAGGAGTACCGGGCTCAAGTCACGCCGTACGAGTTGGAGAGCAGCCTAGAGATTCTCTAGCCCGCACGTCACCATGTCGACGCCCTCATACACTCTGACCGAACTGGCAAGACTGGGCTTCGTGGGGCTAAGTGAGGCCCGCCAAGGGCTCGTCGAGCTCGCACGACCCGAAGTGCCGGTGGCGCTGTTTAGTCGTGCTGCCGACCCCGACCAGGCGCTGCGTTATCTGTTGGCCCTCTCGGAGGCTGCCCCTGACAAGCTAGAACCGATACTCGGCAATGAGAGCGCCATCGTGCGTCTCGTGCAGGTTCTGGGAGCATCGTCGGGCCTCGGCGACTTCTTTGTTCGGCATCCTCAAGAATTGGATGCGCTGTGCAATCCCCTAGTTCAGCCGCCGTCCCCCGAGGAGTACGTTCAGATTCTTAGCGGCTCGACCGACGAGAGCGTTGGCGAGGACGCGTGGGTGGCGCTGCGCATCTGCTATCGGCGGGAACTGGCGAAGCTGACCGCGTGGGATCTGTCTCAGAAGGACCCGCTCGCGGCAGTAGACCGGGTTGCTATGGCTCTAGCGGATCTCGCAGGGGCAGCCCTCGAATCCTCGCTGAGCGTCGCCCGTCGTGGGGTGCATTTTCCAGCCTCTGAGGTTGCGGCCACTCGTATCGCCATCATCGGAATGGGCAAGGCCGGGGCTCGCGAGCTGAACTATGTCTCCGATGTCGATGTCATTTTCGTCACGGAACCAGAGGGCATCGGCGCCGACCGGGCCGTAACGATCGCGACAAGTCTTGCCGTGCAGACGATGCGTGGCATCAACGACCTCACGATCGAACCTGCACTGTGGGAGGTCGACGCCAACCTGCGCCCAGAAGGTAAAGACGGGGCACTCGTTCGCACGCTCGAGTCACATATCGCCTATTACGAGCGGTGGGCAGACAGCTGGGAGTTTCAAGCACTCCTCAAAGCGCGTCCGATCGCCGGGGACCGTGAACTGGGCGGGCGCTATATTGCGGGGGTTGCCCCGATGGTGTGGTCGAGTGCGTCACGGGAAAACTTCGTGGCGTCGGTTCAGCGCATGCGTGAGCGTGTCACCGAAAATATTCCGCCCCAGGAACGGGACGTTCAACTCAAGCTCGGCCCCGGGGGGCTTCGCGACATCGAGTTCACTGTGCAGTTGCTCCAACTTGTGCACGGGCAAAACGACGAGGAAGTTCGCCAGACGTCAAGCTTGCGCGCGCTCATTGCGCTAGCCGAGCACGGCTATATCGGACGCACCGAGGCGGGGGAGTTCGCTCGCGACTACCGTTTCTTGCGGTTGCTTGAACACCGCATCCAGTTGTCGCGGCTGCGCCGAACTCACCTGATGCCGCGCGATCCTGACGACCTGCGTGTGCTCGCCCGCGCGACAGGCGTCGCCGCCAATGCAAGCGATCTTACCGAGCAGTGGCAGCGCACCAAGATTGCGGTTCGTCGCCTACACCAGCGGTTGTTCTACCGACCACTGCTTTCCGCTGTCGCTGCCCTTCCCGAGGAAGGACTCGCGCTTTCGAGCGAGCAGGCTGCAGCCAGGCTTTCTGCGATCGGGTTCCTAGACCCGAAGGGCGCCTTGGCTCATATCGCCGCGCTAACGGGTGGAGTGTCGCGTCGGGCAACGATTCAGAAAGCTCTGCTGCCGGTCATGCTGCAGTGGTTCTCTGACGGAGCCGACCCTGACTATGGTTTGCTGGCGTTTCGCCGACTGAGCGAAGCACTCGGTGAATCATATTGGTTCTTGCGAATGTTGCGTGACTCTTCTGGCGCAGCCGAACGGCTCACCCACGTGCTCTCGGCATCCAAATATGTTGGTGGGCTGTTTGAGCGCATTCCTGATGCAGCCGCTTGGCTAGAGCATGAAAAGGAACTGCGCCCGCGTCCACTGGAGGTTCTCAGGGACGAGGCGAAGGCTATTGTCGCTAGGCACAAAGGGCACGAGGATGCCGCGGCGGTGGCGCTTCGGACCGCCCGCCGCCGTGAGGTTCTGCGTCTGGCTATTGGATCAATTGTCGGGGTCATCACGATTGAGGAGCTCGGCCGTGGCCTAAGCGATGTCACGACGACGATGCTTCAGGGGACGCTTGCGATCTTGCGGCCCGAGCCTGACGGTATCGAGTTCGGTGTCATCGCGATGGGGCGCTACGGCGGTGCCGAATCGGGCTTCGGTTCTGATACCGACGTGATGTATGTCTACCGGGCCACAAATGACGACAGCCAGAGCGCCGCGAAGACAGCGGAGTCGCTCGCCAAAGGTATTAAGCGCGTCACCGAGGACGTCAAGCTTCCCCTGGATCTCGATCTCGATCTGCGCCCCGAGGGCAAGAACGGGGCGATCGTTCGTTCGCTTGACTCGTATGAGGCCTACTACGAACGATGGTCTCTGACGTGGGAGGCGCAGGCTCTGTTGCGAGCACGCGGTGTCGCCGGCGACCAGGCTTTGCTCGACGATTTCACTGTGCTCGCAAACAAGGTGCGGTACCCCGCGGCGATTTCATCGCAGGACGTGCGTGAGGTGAAGCGGATCAAAGCTAGGGTCGAGTCCGAACGTCTGCCTCAAGCGGCCGATCCGTCACGCCACCTCAAACTTGGTCGCGGCTCGCTCAGCGATGTCGAATGGTTCGTCCAGCTGCTGCAACTTCAACATGGCGCTCGTGTTGAAGGTCTGCGAACAACCTCAACGCTCGATGCTCTAGAGGCCGCGGTTCAGGAGAAACTGGTGACATCGTCCGACGCCGCTCGCTTGCGCGGAGCGTGGATCTTGGCATCTCGAGTGCGGTCCGCGATCACCTTGTGGACCTCGAAGACCTCCGACGTGTTGCCAACAGACCGCCCTCAGCTCGAGGGAATCGCGCGCATGCTTGAATACCCACCAGGGTCGGCGAGCGAACTCGAAGAGGACTACTTGCGGGCGACCAGACGGGCACGTCGGGTGTTTGAACGCCGTTTCTACGGTGTCACGAACGTGCCCCGGTCCTAAGCGCCGGTTCCCGCTCCGGGGCACCTAGTCGGCAGGTTAAACGAAACTCGGGCCGCATCCCGAAGGACGCGACCCGAGTTCGTGCTGTGTCAGCGCTTAGACGCCGAAGTACAGTTCGTACTCGTACGGGTGCGGGCGCTGTGCGAACGGAAGCAGTTCGTTCGTACGCTTGTAGTCGATCCAGGTCTCGATGAGGTCCTTGGTGAAGACATTGCCTTCCATCAGGAACTCGTGGTCCTTTTCGAGAGCAACGAGTGCCTCTTCGAGCGACGCGGGGACCTGAGGAATCAGGCGTGCTTCCTCAGGAGGCAACTCGTAGAGGTCCTTGTCGACGGGCTCGTGCGGCTCAATCTTGTTCTTGATGCCGTCGAGGCCAGCCATGAGCTGGGCAGCAAACGCGAGGTAAGGGTTACCCGAAGCGTCAGGTGCACGGAACTCGATGCGCTTTGCCTTCGGGTTCGTTCCGGTGATCGGGATGCGAATGGAAGCCGAACGGTTTCCGGCCGAGTACACGAGGTTCACGGGAGCTTCGAATCCGGGGATCAAGCGACGGTAGGAGTTCACGGTCGGGTTGGTGAATGCGAGCACAGCCGGAGCGTGCTTGAGCAGTCCACCGATGTACCAGCGAGCGGTGTCGCTGAGTCCGCCGTAGCCCTTTTCGTCGTAGAACAGCGGGCTTCCGTCGTTCCAGAGCGACTGGTGGGTGTGCATACCCGAACCGTTGTCACCGAAGAGTGGCTTCGGCATGAACGTTGCGGTCTTGCCCCACTCGTTTGCCGTGTTCTTCACGATGTACTTGAACTTGAGAATGTCGTCACCGGCGTGCACGAGGGTGTCGAACTTGTAGTTGATCTCACCCTGGCCTGCGGTTCCCACCTCGTGGTGGCTGCGCTCAACGTCGAGTCCGACGTCGATGAGCTTCACAACGATGTCGTCGCGAAGGTCAGCGTGCTGGTCAACGGGGGAGACGGGGAAGTAGCCGCCCTTGAAAGGCGTCTTGTTGGCGAGGTTTCCGCCTTCTTCGGTGCGTCCGCTGTTCCATACGCCTTCATTCGAGTCGACCTCGTAGAAGCTCTTGTTGGCCTTGGTTTCGTAACGAACGTCGTCGAAGATGTAGAACTCTGCTTCGGAGGCGAAGAATGCAGTGTCTGCAATTCCGGTCGAGGCGAGGTACTTTTCGGCCTTCTTGGCAACCTGGCGCGGGTCGCGAGCGTAAATCTCGCCGCTGCGGGGGTTGTAGATGTCGAAGATGATGATGAGGGTGCGCTCGACGCGGAAGGGGTCGATGTACGCGGTGGTGACGTCAGGGATCAGCTGAAGGTCGGACTCGTGGATCGACTGGAAGCCACGGATCGATGAACCATCGAAGAGCTGGCCGACAGCGAAGAAGTCTTCGTCGACTGAGGCGGCGGGGATGTTGAAGTGCTGCTGGATACCGGGAAGATCGGTAAACCGGATGTCGACGAACTTGACGTCTGTGTCCTTGATAAAGGCAAGAACCTCAGACGAATTGGAAAACTTCGGATGAGACATTGAGTGGAACTCCAAGGGGTTCATTTGGTGATTGGCTGTCGTTACAGCCACCTTCTAGCGTACAGAAGTCGAGTTTCGCGATCATCTCCGGTTTGTTTCAGGCATGTTACAGACCTGAGATTAGTTAGGCTGGGTCGGTGAATCAGCAGCAAACATCTCCCAACCAGTGGCCAGGTCAACGGATCGGACTCCCCGCGGAAGGTCCGCGGTCGATCGGCCGTCTCGGGCGTCGCCTTGTGGCTCTCGCCATCGACTGGGGGACTGCTGTTGTAGTTTCGACAGCGTTCTTCGACTACGACGCGTTCGCCACGCTTGGCATCTTCGTCACAGCACAGATTGTCTTGCTGATTACCGCCAACGGAAGCTTCGGGCACCTCGTTACTGGACTGAGGGTCGTTCCGCTTGCTGGTGGTTACCTCGGAGTGTGGCGTCCCATCCTGCGCACTCTGCTCGTGGCGCTCGTGATCCCTGCTGTCATTTGGGATGTCGACCAGCGCGGCATGCATGATCGCCTTGCGGGAACGCTGCTCGTTCGTCGCTAGAGGTGTCTAGGCGCGCTGCGAGCGTTGAGTGCGTGGCTTCATCGGGTCGATCCCCTTGGGGATCGGTAGGCCGGCGCTCTTGTCGAGGGACTTCAGTCGGTTAGAGATCGCGAGAATCTCAGGCTTGCGCAACACCTTCTTGAGGCGGCCAAGGGTGGGGGCAAGCTTGTGCAGCGCGACAGACTCTTCATCGGGGCCAACGTAGATGAAGTGAACAGGAACGTTGGGTAGGAAGCGGTTCATCTTGCGTCGTTCGTCGTCAAGCATCTTCTGGGTGCGGCTGCGAGGGCCCTCACCAATCAGTGCAATTCCGCCTTTGCCGATTGCGCGGTAAACAGCATCCTGCGTCTTGGGGCTGACCGATACCGGCATCTCGCTGGCGGTCCAGCCGCGGCGAAGCGAGCTCTTGAGCACTGCACCGACAGCACCGGGCTGGCCGGCGATTTGCGAGTAGGCGGCTCGCTCGGCGCGTCGACCGAGCACGATCAGGAATGCCAGCAGACCGGCCATCACGCCGGCGACGATGTAGAGCACGAAGCCAAGAACGTTGTCAGCAGCGAGCAAGAACGCCAGCGCCAATCCAACGAGAATGGGAAGCAGGAAAGCCAAGAGGAAATACCAAACGGCGAGGTTGTCGTACCGCCTGGTCATTTGGAAGACCTGGTACATCTGCTTGATGCGACCGGGTTCTTTTTGAGCCTTTGGAGTCTTTTCTCTGCGTGCCATGCTTCTAGGATACGGCCTTGAACGCGTCCACGGATTCGCAACCTTGATCAGGAGCAGTCGCGACGGCAAATGCCTGACGTGGACTCCCACTCGTCCTCGCCTCGCGGCGCATCTGCGGTGCTTCCACGGATCAACGCCGTGTCGCTTCGGCAGCTACGGCACGCGTCGAAACTAGCTGAATGACCGACGAACGTGTGGCTGGATTCCGTCCCATTCGGGTTCTTGCCGAAGACGCACACTCCTGGATCGTCTTGGCGCGGGCGTGCGGGGATTCCGACACGTCGGCTCCGGCGGGACTATCAGCAATCAAGCGCTTCGCGCGGGGAACCAACACCACCCGGATCCTGAATGAAATCGAGTGCCTTGACCGTGCGCAGGGCACACACGTGCTTGCCCTAGACGACGTTGCCGCCAGCAACGATGACGTGCCGATAATCATCACCGCGTGGGAGGGTGGGGTTTCGCTTCGTCGCATTCTGCGGATGAGGCAATCGCTGCGACCGGGAGAGGCGATTACTCTCCTTGCCCCGGTTCTCGGGGCGCTGACGCGTGCCCATCGGGCCGGTGTTTCTCTCGGTGAGCTATCAGTCGATTCGATTTACTGCACGGCTAGCGGGCGCCCGTACCTGGCCGAGTTCGGCGACGCTCAGACATTTGCTAACAACCTGACTCCCACTCAGCTGCGCAACCGCGCTGAAGTTCTTGCCGATCGGCGGGCTTTCTCGAACCTTGCCAGCCGCGTGCTCAATGCCGTGCGAGCCGACCAACAGAATGTCGCTGCCCCCGTGCTCGATTGGCTAGCTGCCCTCGACCATCACGCGAGCGTCTCGTGGACGGAGGACTGCGAAGCGATGCTTTTCAGCCTTGGTGCTCCAGAACCAGTGCGTCTTGGGGCAGCAGCGTCGCCTCCCGTGTCGGCGGTACCCAGCGCATTGAGGCCGCGTGTGGCTGGTAGGGATGGAGACAACTCGGCGCCAGCCAGCGACATCGGAGCCGTGCTGGCACTGCCGTTGTGGCTTCACCGCCAGCTCGCGGAGTTGGCCCGCGCAGTGGCCGACCGTTGGCGGCACAGTAGGACCGCTTTGCGAGCGCTCCGGGCGCCGGTAAGGCGGCGCACCTGGGCTGTAGCGGCTGTTGGCGCGCTGGCGGCCGCTCTAGCGGCAGCGGTGTTGGTGGTTGACGCTCACAAGCCCGGTGTCATTGATGGGGATGCGATCGACATAGCGGGGGCAGATGAAACCTCCGACGGGGATTCAGGCGCTGATGACGCATCCGTCGCCGGGCAGGCCCCAGCCGGTGAGTGGCAGCCTACCGAGAGCGCATTGCTGGGGGATCCTTTGGACGCTCTCACGGTGCTAGTTGACGTGCGCTCGGACTGTCTGCGGGAGCTTTCCAGCGACTGCCTTCTGGCGGTCGCGGCCCCGGACTCTCCAGCATTTGCGGCGGACTCCGCGCTAATCCGGGAGGTGGTTGACGGGGGAGAGTTTACGGAATCCGCTGTGTTCACCCGGTGTGAGGTGGTCGACTTCCAGCGGGTAGGAGACACCGCGATGGTCGTGTGTGGCCTTGGGGATAACAGCGAACCGGCCTCGATCCTTCTGGTGAAGGGCGAGGCCGGTTGGCGGATAAGAAGCTATGCGCTCCTATAGGTAGTGCGAGGCGACTAGATTCCGAGCTTGTCGGCGAAGTCTCCGCCTTCGAGACGGTTCTTCATATCGACGAGGAAGCGTGCCGCGTCCGCACCGTCAATAATGCGGTGGTCGTAGCTCAGTGCGAGATAAACCATCGAGCGGATACCGATCGAGTCACCGTTGGCGTCGCTGATAACGACGGGCTTCTTGGTGACAATTCCCGTCCCCAGAATTGCGGACTGCGGCAGGAACACAATCGGAGTGTCGAACAGCGCGCCACGCGAACCGGTGTTGGTCAACGTGAATGTTCCGCCGGAAAGCTCGTCGGGCGTGAGCTTGTTGTCGCGGGTGCGCTCGGCCAGATCCGCGATTTCTCCGGCAAGGCCGGCAAGATCCAGCGATGCTGCATCACGGATAACGGGAGTCAGCAACCCGCGCTCGGTGTCCACAGCAATGCTGATGTTCTCTTGTGCGGGATACACGATCGAGTCGTCCTCGATCGTCGCGTTGATGATCGGGTTCGCCGTAAGTGCTTCCGCGGCCGCAAGAGCAAAGAACGGCAGGAAGGAGAGCTTGGTTCCTGTCTTCGCCAAGAAATCATCCTTCACCGAGTTGCGGTAGTTCGCAACGGCGGTGACATCGACCTCGACAACAGAGGTGAGCTGAGCGGACGACTGCATCGAGATCACGGCGCGCTCGGCAATAACCTTGCGCAGTCGCGACATGGGAACGGTGGTACCACGAAGCGGCGAGACTTCCCGTGGTGCTGAAGCGGTCGAGCCTTCGGCGGCTGCGGGGCTCGCTGCCTTCTCGCTGGCCGCGAGAACATCCTGCTTTCGGATGCGGCCACCGACACCGGTGCCGGTGACGGTGCTGAGGTCAACGCCACGCTCGTTTGCGAGCTTGCGAACGAGGGGGGTGAGGTATCCCGCCTGCGAGTCGTCGTCGGATTCTTCGCTGGAGTCCGCGGGGGCTGCCGCAGGCTCAGCAGCAGGCGCAGGCGCAGGCTCAGCAGCAGGCGCAGGCTCAGCAGCAGGCGCTGCTGCCGCCGGTGCGGGTTCTGCAGCCGCAGGCTCTGCAGCGGCAGGCTCTGCAGCTGCTGGTTGCGCGGCTGCAGGAGTGGACTCTGCCGCAGCAGGTGCTTGCTCCGCCGGTGCCGCGGGTGCTGCCGGTGCGGCAGCAGGAGCCTCAGCTGCTGGTGCGGGTTCTGCAGCCGCAGCAGGCGCTTCCTCCGCGACAGGAGCAGCGTCGGCAGCGGTTGACCCGTCACCGATCTTTACCAAGGCGGTGCCAACTTCTACAGTTTCGTCTTCGGCAACCAAAATCTCTTCGATAACACCGGCGACAGGAGAAGGGATCTCCGTGTCGACCTTGTCCGTGGAGACTTCGAGCAGGGGTTCGTCAACCTCTACACGCTCGCCGACTTGCTTCAGCCAGCGGGTCACCGTGCCCTCAGTGACACTCTCTCCGAGTGCCGGAAGGTTAACGGATTCGCTCATCAGTACTGCTCCTTTGTGATGCTTGTCATCAATAGCTTAGTTCCGTGCGTGAAGCTGAGCCTAGACCGCGTGCAGCGGCTTGCCGGCCAGGGCAAGGAACGCCTCGCCGAGTGCTTCATTTTGGGTGGGGTGGGCGTGAAGCAGTGGCGTGATGTCTTCGGGGTGTGCTTCCCAGTTAACAATGAGCTGTGCTTCGCCGATCAGTTCGCCAACGCGCGCGCCGATCATGTGAACTCCAACGACAGGACCGTCAACGACCCGGACGACCTTGATGGAGCCGGCGGTGCCGAGGATGGCGCTCTTGCCGTTTCCGCCGAGGTTGTAGTCGTACGCCTTCACGTTCTCGGCACCGTGCGCCTCGATGGCCTTAGCTTCGCTGAGTCCGATGGACGCAACTTCGGGCTCACTGTAGGTGACCTTCGGAATGTTGAGGTCGTCAATGACGATGGGCTTGAGGCCAGCGATCTCCTCAACCACGAAGACGCCCTGCTGGAATCCACGGTGTGCCAGCTGCAGGCCGGGAACGATATCTCCGACGGCGTAGACGCCGGGAACGTTGGTGGCGAGGCGATCGTTGGTGAGGACGAAGCCGCGGTCCATCTCGATGCCGACCTCTTCGAATCCGAGGCCAGCGGTCGACGGTCCACGGCCGACGGCAACGAGCAGGAGCTCGGCTTCGATCGTTTCGCCGTTCTCCAAGGTGACAACGACGCCGTTCTCGTTCTGCTCAACGCTCTTGAAACGAACGCCGGTGTGGAAGTTGATTCCCCGGCGGCGGAACGCACGCTCGAACTGCTTGCTGACCGACTCGTCTTCGTTCGGGACGAGGTGGGGGAGACCTTCGATGATGGTGACGTCGGCGCCCCAGCTCTTCCAGACGCTAGAGAACTCGACTCCGATGACGCCGCCACCGAGAACGGCTACCTTCTTGGGCACGAAATCGAGCTCAAGAGCCTGCTCAGAGGTAATTACGCGGCCGCCGATTTCAAGGCCCGGGAGTGAGCGAGAGTAGGAGCCAGTTGCCAAGATGACGTTCTTGCCCACTACGGTGTCTTCGCCGACCTGAACCGTGTTGGGGGCGACGAGCTTGCCTTCACCTTCGATGACGGTGATGCCGCGCATCTTGATAAGGCCCTGCAGTCCCTTGTACTTGCTCGCGACGATGTCTTGGCGGTACTTGGTGACGGCGGACATGTCGATGCCATCAAGGGTGGTGTTCACGCCATACTTTGCTGCTTCGCGCGTAACGTCGGCAACTTCAGCGGAATGGAGAAGAGCCTTCGTGGGGATGCAACCAACGTGCAAACAAGTTCCACCGAGCTTGTTCTTCTCAATCAAGCCGACGGTCATGCCTAGTTCGGAGGCGCGCAACGCGGCAGCGTAGCCACCGCTTCCTCCGCCAAGGATGACAAGATCAAAATTGTGCTCAGCCAATACAACAGCTCCTCTTTAAGGAATTTGTTCGTCGGCACACGCAAAGTCTGTGGCGCATGCCGAATGGTGCGGAATGATCCCGCGTAAAAACCTTACTACGGCCGAGAAAATTCCTCGGCCAGTTCGATGAGTGTTCGCACACCGATTCCCGTTGCGCCCTTACCGATGTAACCCCAACCACCGTTTCGGTTGTCAGAGGGGCCCGCGATGTCGATGTGAGCCCACGGGATTGTCTCGCCGCTATCAGGGTGCTTGCCGATGAAGTCCTTTAGGAAGGCAGCAGCGATGAGCATGCCCCCAGCGGAATTGCCCGGCTTGATGTTCGCAATGTCGGCAATGTCAGAGGCCAACAGTGGACGAAGTTCAGGGCTGATCGGCATGGGCCAGAATGGTTCACCAACACGGTCGGCGACAGCCACGACCTGGTTGACCAGCGTTTTGTCTCCCATGGTGCCGGCGTAACGGTTGCCGAGCGCAACAACGGCCGCACCTGTCAAGGTGGCGATGTCGATAATGGCGTCAGGGTTTTCTTCGCTCGCAGCGACGAGCCCATCTGCCATCACAAGGCGACCCTCGGCATCAGTGTTGAGAACTTCGACGGTCTTGCCTCCGCGAATCGTCAGCACATCGTTGGGACGGATGGCGCTGCCCGACGGCATGTTCTCGGCAAGGCACAACCAGGCTGTCAGTCGCACCGGCATGCTCAGTTTTGCGCAGGCTTCCACCACCGCCATCACGGTGGCCGCACCACTCATGTCGAATTTCATGCCGATCATGGACATTCCTGGCTTGAGCGAAAGTCCTCCGGAATCGAAGGTGATTCCTTTGCCTACCAGGGCAAGATGCTTCGCAGCACCCGACGGCGTATAGCTGATCTTTACGAGGCGTGGACCTCTTGTCGAGCCTTGACCGACGCCGAGGATTCCTCCGAAGCCGCCCTCGGTAAGTTCGGCCTCTGCCAGTACCTCAACCTCGACATTGTCGAGGGCCGCTAGCTCGGAGGCGCGGTCGGCGAAAGTTGCCGGGTATAACTCGCGCGGGGCTTCGTTGACGAGATCCCGGGTGACATGGGTGGCATGGGCAATAACGGCCGCGCGTTCGATAAGACCAGCATCATCAACCGGGCTCAGCACCGTAATCATCTCGGCGACTCGCTTGGCAGGCTCGGCAACAGTGGAGCGGTAGGCGTCATACGAGTAAGCACCGATGGCGGCACCTTCCAGTGCAGCGAGCGTGTCATCACTGGACTGAACTCCGAGCGCCATCGCGATGTGGCGTGCACCGCGCAATTGGCGTGCCGCCGAACCTGCCGCGTATCGCAGCAACTCGGGGCTTGGTGTCGCGTCACCAAGCCCGATGAACGCCACGGCGGGGGTCGCGATACCGTGCGCAGGGATTCGGTAGAGCTCATCAGCGGCGCCTGTGGCACCGATGACCGTGAGTGCCTCGGCAAACGATGCGAGGTTTGCTGAGTCATCAACCAGCTGCGGGCCGCTCTCGGTCTTCACCACCCCGATGACAAGAACGTCGGATTCAACTTCGGAGGCGGGCGCGGTGGACAAGTGCAACGTAGCAATGGTCATAACCTCATGCTATCCAGCTTTTGACTATCTGTTCGCTAGCAGCATGACGCTGAGTCCCGTATTCTCAGGAGCGCTGTCCCGCCCGCCGTTAGACTGGAGGCATGAGAGATCCAGCCGGTTTATATGACATCACTAACGATGTCACGGCCGTTCCGCGCGGTCTTCCGCTTGTGGCTGGTCTCACCGGTTTCGCTGACGCTGGCGGAGCGGTAAGCCAATTCAGCCAGTATCTGCTCGACACTCTCGAGCGGACGGTTGTGGCGTCGTTCGATAACGACGCACTTCTCGACTACCGATCGCGTCGGCCAATGATCTATTTCGATCAAGATCACCTCAGTGACTATCGACCCGCGAAGCTGGAACTGTACTTGGCTAAGGATGAGCTCGGTCAGCCGTTCCTTCTCCTGACCGGCTATGAGCCCGATTTCCAATGGGAGCGTTTCTCCGCCGCGGTCCTTCGCCTAGTCGACAAACTCGAGGTGAAGTCAACGACGTGGGTTCACGCAATACCGATGCCGGTACCTCACACCCGCAGCATCGGCGTCACCGTGAGCGGTAACCGTTCGGAGCTCATCGACTCGATGTCGGTGTGGAAGCCGCACACTCAAGTTCCCGCAAACGCCATGCACCTCATCGAATACCGGCTGCAGGAACTTGGGCACCCGACGGCGGGTTTCGTCCTGCTCATTCCGCATTATCTTGCTGAGACCGAATGGCCCACGGCCGCGGTCACCGCTCTGGAAAGCGTGAGTGCGGCAACCGGTCTGATCTTTCCGACGGACCGCCTTCGTGAAGACGGACGCGAATTCGTTGCCAAGATCGACGGCCAGGTTGAGAGCAATCAGGAGCTCGCCCGCCTGGTCGGCACGCTCGAGGAGCGTCACGACAATTACATGGAAGAAAACCCCATGCGATCGCCGCTCACTGATGAGGATGGCGAATTACCGTCGGCAGATGAAATCGCCGCGGAACTGCAGAAGTTCTTAGCGATCCGTCGCGCTGGAGACGACGACGCAAATTCGGGACCCAGACTGCAGTGATGTGACCGGCTCCGCAGCCTGCAAGTGTGAAAGACGCTCGCGTTGTGGTGCAGAGCATCGAAAAAGCGTGGCATAATAGGGATAAGACCCTTTCATATCTCTGAATGCTTGTTTGCCCTGTGGTTAACCGGTTAGAGACTTGACATGGGTCTTAGTACTGCCCGAAAACCTCGGAAAGGTGTTCACATGGCGACCCGAACCACATCTGCGGAGTCTGCATCCGCAAAGAAGAAGGCTCCCGCGAAGGCGGCCGCTAAGGCTGGAACGCGCACCAAAGCTGCCAGTGCCGAGGACGACACCGTTACCGACGCCGAGGGCGCCGAGGCCACTCCTAAGAAGGCAACCAAGAAGCCTGCGGCCAAGAAGACTGCGGCCAAGAAGCCCGCTACTCGCGCCAAGCAGGCCGCCGCGGTCGCTGACGACATAGTCGAAGCGGACGGCGAAGAGGCGAAAGCCGAAGACGAACAAGAAGAGAAGTCGACGGGTAAAGACGAAGCGCTGCCCACCGGCGCACTCGTTCTATCGCTGGTCGACGACGAAGATGATGTCCCCGTCTATTCCGCGGCGATTACCGGTGCTACCGCCGACCCGGTCAAGGACTACCTCAAGCAGATCGGTAAGGTCGCGTTGCTCAACGCGGCTCAAGAAGTTGAGCTCGCGATGCGTATCGAAGCTGGGCTATTCGCCGAAGACAAGCTGGCACAGATGGCTCCAGGCGAAGTGCGTTCGGCCCTCGGTCGTGAACTGCAATGGGTTGCCAAGGACGGTCAGCGTGCCAAGAGCCACCTACTTGGAGCCAACCTCCGACTAGTCGTATCGCTAGCGAAGCGGTACACGGGCCGCGGAATGCAGTTCCTTGACCTCATTCAAGAGGGAAACCTGGGGCTCATTCGTGCCGTCGAGAAGTTTGACTACACCAAGGGATTCAAGTTCTCGACCTATGCGACGTGGTGGATTCGTCAGGCGATCACCCGCGCAATGGCAGACCAGGCGCGAACAATTCGTATCCCTGTTCACATGGTTGAGGTCATCAACAAGCTTGCCCGTGTTCAGCGTCAGATGCTTCAGGACCTGGGTCGCGAGCCTACTCCCGAAGAGCTCTCCCGTGAACTCGATATGACTCCTGAGAAGGTCGTCGAGGTTCAGAAATACGGCCGTGAGCCCATTTCATTGCACACCCCGCTCGGTGAAGACGGTGACAGTGAGTTCGGTGACCTCATCGAGGACACGGAAGCTGTGGTGCCCGCGGATGCTGTGGGATTCACGATGCTGCAGAAGCAGCTTGAGAGTCTGCTTGATTCCCTGTCCGAGCGTGAAGCCGGAGTGATTCGAATGCGCTTCGGACTCGGCGACGGAATGCCGAAGACTCTGGATCAGATTGGTGACACGTTTGGCGTAACGCGCGAACGTATTCGCCAGATAGAGTCCAAGACGATGGCGAAATTGCGCCACCCCTCACGCTCGCAGTCACTGCGCGACTACCTCGAATAGGCCAATAATGGGTGCTGAAGCGAACGCTGGTAAGAGTCTCACCGTCGAGGTTGATGGCGCCGTGTATGAGCGGCTACCCATCAAGACTCGTCTGGTGGTTCGTGAGGACGACATCGTGCAGGTCGTGTCGGAATACGCGGCCGATGTAGTTCAGGACGGCGATTTGCTGTTCGTGACCGAGAAGATCGTCGGTATCACCCAGGGAAGGGCATACCCGATTTCTGAGGTAGAGCCGCGCAAGCTCGCGACCTTCCTGTCGAAGTATGTCACCAAGACCTCCCACGGTATCGGTCTCGGCATGCCTGAGACCATGGAGATGGCTTTGCGGGAGTGCGGGACACCGCGCATCCTGTTTGCTGCCGTCGTCGCTGCGGTAACAAAACTTGTGGGACGCCGCGGTGATTTCTATCGCATTGCCGGCCCCAAGGCTCGGGCGATTGATGGCCCCACCAAGAACACGATCCCGCCGTACAATTCGCACGTGGTCCTAGGTCCGGCACGTCCGGACGGTGTAGCTAGTGACATCGCGACAGCACTCGGACGCGACATTGAGGTTCTCGTTGTGGACATCAATGACTTTGGCGGCAACATTCTCGGCTCGACGGCCAACAAGGCCACCAATGAGCTCGTGCTGAAGGTCCTGAAGGATAACCCATTGGGGCAGGACCATCAGAGCACGCCGCTTGGTGTTATCCGTCGCGCTGGCTAGCGCTAGCAACCTCTCGGCGTAGGTCTGGTGACGGGCAGTGCTCTCTAGCGCCCGGCTCTCACTCGGCGCAGTCGGAGTGTTCTAAAAGTCGATCACTTCGCGGAACTTGGGAAGCAGCCCTGTCTTGATCCCGGTGAGGCTGGGCTTCATCTGGAAGACACCGGTGTTGTAATTGCCTTCGATTATTGCGGGTCCGTCAGGAGAGATTGCGACGTCCCACCCAACGTAGGGAATCTGCGGAACTATCCGAGCGACGGTATCGAGCATCTCCAAGACCTGATCGTACAGCGGCACCTGGAAGCCCACGATTGGTGTGCCGGTTTGTGGATGGGTGGTGAAGGTGTTGGCGTATTTGTCGAACGCGCCGTAGGCAGCGACGCCGGTCTTCTCGTCGAGAACCGTGTACATTCCGCCGCGGCCATAGTTGTCGACATCCGCGCCGTTACCCATCCTTAGCACGGCCTCCATGACATGGACGTCGGTGCCATCGAAGAAGGTGATCATGCGAAGCGAGTTGACACTGGTTGGGCAGAGCGCCGCCATTCCCTCGTGCTGCTGGAGGAATGCTTCAACAAGAAATTGGCGATTCTCTATTAACTGGTTGTAGAGGGCGTGCGGGTCGGAAAGGTCGGTGCCGCCGTGCTTTTCGATGCCGGCGCCGCTCATGCTGTCGACTACTTTCACCATGATGGGGTCGTGCGCTGCAACAAATTCGACGAAATCGGCTTCCGTGGCCGTTCTCAGATCCAGCCAGCCCCGGCCGAGCCACCGATCGAAAGTCGTGTTGAATGTTGGCTTGTCGTAGAAACGCTCACGGAATTCCCGCTGGTTGTACTTCACGACGATTGAGTTGGCATTGCCGCTGGTAATCCAGGTGCGGCGTTCCGCTCGACTCAGAACGTTGAATTCAAACTCTTCATAATCGAGGTATCCCGCCTGGTAGACGAGCGAGCACCACACCATGTCGAGGAGAATGGCGATCACCGGCGTGCCACTACGTGAGCTTATGGCGCGCGCGACGGCGAGCATGTTCTTGACGTCGAGCGACATCAGCCGAGACACATAGTGTCGGATGCGCTTCACAGTTCTCCTACAAAGTCCCCACCGGCTCCTAGGCCAGCGCGGAGTTGGTTAGCTGAGCTTTCTAAAACGTGCGTTCTGCGGTCAGTCGACTTGACTCGTCGTGCCAGCTGAGCGCGGTGGGGAACAGCTTGTCCTTGAATCGTGCGCCGTGGTGAGCGCAGAAGAGAAGATCGCCACTGGCGAGGGTCGCGCGAATGTATGCTTGCGCGCCACAACTGTCACAGCGGTCGAGTGCTGTGAGGGTGTAGTCCATCTCATCGACTGGGGTGTCTTCGGTAGCAATGTGCGACATGGTCTACTCCTTCTTGCTTTCGGTTGTTAATCCGTACGCCTATACAAGCATGTACGTCTGAACTTTCTTCCCACATTGCTGGCATTTCGCTCAGCGCGTATCCGAGCCTTTCTCGCGGAGCTAGGGGCCTGAGTCTGGGTGTCGGTGGGGCTCAATGTCCCAGAGAGAACGTACTCTTGAACCCGGCCTTCCGTCCTCAAACCCTAGGAGATCACCATGGCGAGCTCTGACTATTCAGCCCGTCACCTTTCTGTACTTGAAGGGCTTGAAGCCGTTCGTAAGCGTCCGGGAATGTACATCGGATCCACCGACTCTCGTGGGCTCATGCACTGCCTGTGGGAGATCATCGATAACTCGGTAGATGAGGCTCTCGACGGTCACGGCTCGGAGATCAGTGTGATTCTTCACGCTGACGAGAGCGTAGAGGTCCGAGACAAGGCGCGCGGAATCCCTGTGGATGTCGAACCCAAGACGGGTCTGACCGGTGTCGAAGTCGTGTTCACCAAACTTCACGCGGGCGGCAAGTTTGGTTCGGGATCCTATGCGGCATCCGGTGGACTTCACGGAGTTGGTGCCTCGGTGGTCAACGCACTATCTGAGCGACTCGATGTCGAGGTCGACCGTGACGGCAAGACCTGGGCGATGTCGTTCCACCGCGGTGAGCCAGGAACGTTTGCCGATTCCGGGGCGCCAACACCGGACGCGCCATTTACGCCTTTCGTTTCCGGTAGCGAGTTACGCGTCATTGGAAAGGTCCCGAAGGGGCGCACCGGAACGCGTGTGCGCTACTGGGCCGACCGTCAGATCTTCACCAAAGGGGCAACGTTCCAGTCCGACGGTCTCATTGACCGTCTCCGCCAGACCGCATTCCTGGTACCGCACCTCACCCTCAACGTGTCCGACGAACGTGGCGAAGAACCCCGCCACGAGACGTTCGCTTTCGAAGGCGGAATATCCGAGTTCGTCGAACACCTCGCTACCGACCCGCCCATCACCGACATCTGGCGTCTCACGGGTTCTGGGGGATTCACCGAGAGTGTTCCCGTCCTTCAAGAAAACGGCCACATGGCGTCCACCGAGGTTTCTCGAGACTGCGTAGTAGATGTCGCACTGCGTTGGGGAACCGGCTACGACACAGTCATTAAGAGTTTCGTCAACATCATTGCCACGCCAAAGGGAGGAACCCACCTGGCGGGCTTCGAGCAAAGCCTCCTCAAGTTCTTGCGTGCCGAAACCGAGAAGAACGCTCGCCGGCTGAAACTAGGCAACGACAAGCTCGACAAAGACGACGTGCTCGCGGGGCTCACGGTGGTGCTGACGGTGCGACTTCCCGAGCCACAATTCGAGGGGCAGACCAAGGAAATATTGGGTACACCAGCGGTCAGGGCAATCGTGGCCAAGGTCGTGGCTACAGCGCTGAAGGAACGCTTCTCATCCACGAAACGCGATGACAAGACTCAGGCTGCGCTCGTGCTCGACAAGGTCGTGGCCGAGATGAAGTCGCGAATCTCCGCCCGCGCGCACAAGGAGACTCAGCGTCGAAAGAACGCCCTCGAAAGCTCAAGCCTCCCAGCCAAGCTCGTCGATTGTCGCTCCAACGATGTGGCCAACAGCGAGCTATTCATTGTCGAGGGTGACTCCGCGCTTGGCACGGCCAAGCTCGGCAGAGACAGCGAATACCAGGCACTGCTTCCCATTCGAGGCAAGATCCTCAACGTTCAGAAGGCATCGATCAGCGACATGCTGTCCAACGCCGAGTGCGCGTCGATCATCCAGGTGATCGGGGCGGGGTCAGGGCGCAGCTTCGACCTGTCGACAGCACGCTACGGCAAGGTCATCATCATGGCTGATGCCGATGTTGACGGTGCCCACATCCGAACCCTTTTGCTCACGCTCTTCTTCCGCTACATGCCGGACATGATTCGGGATGGCCGCGTCTACGCTGCAGTTCCGCCGCTTCATCGCGTCGTCGTCATCAATCCCGGCTCCAAGCCGAATGAGACGATTTACACCTATTCAGAGAATGAACTCAATGGCGTGCTGGCCGGGCTGAAGCGGTCGGGAAAGCGGTATCAGGACCCCATCCAACGGTACAAGGGTCTCGGCGAGATGGACGCTGACCAGCTCGCGACAACCACTATGGATCGCAACAACCGCGTCTTGCGCCGAGTAAACATCTCGGACGCCGAAAACGCGGGAACCGTCTTCGAGCTGCTTATGGGCAACGAGGTCGCTCCGCGCAAGGAATTCATCATCCAGGGCCAGGGACTCGACCGCGACCGTATCGATATTTAGCTGGCAGTGCCGATCCGTTCGGTGCCGTGAGGTCATTCACGGCGCCGAACGGATTGCTACGGTGTGGTTCCGATCGAGCCAATCACGCCATCGAGTGGCGTGCCGGAGCCGTCGCGCTTGGTGCGTTCGGTCGGCAACTGGCGAACAGCCCCATCTGGTCCGACTGCCGTGGCAGGAACAGCGCCAACCCAAGCGAGGGTAAGCACGTCTTCGCCCTTGAGGAAGGCGTGCGCACGAACTCCACCGGTACCGCGTCCCTTTGGCGGGAACTGCGTGTACTCGCTGAGCTTGATTCTTCCAGGATCGGTGCCCGCGATGGTGGTGCTGGAGCCAGAAATGGTGACGGCGACGGTCTCGGAATCGGCAATCACAGCGCCGAAGAAGATGACTTCTGCACCCGAACTGACCCGGATTCCGGCCATGCCGCCCGCGCTGAGGCCCTGCGGTCGCACGGCTGAGGCGGGGAAGTGCAGTAGCTGAGCGTCCGATGTGACGAAGGTGAGTTCGTCGTCGTCGGCGCTGTGAGCGGCACCCACGAGTTCGTCGCCGTCCTTGAGCGAGATGATCTCGAAGTCGGGCTTCGTCGGCCACACGCCAGGTGTGACCCTCTTGACGATGCCATTGCGAGTTGCCAGAGCAATCGGTTGGTCGCTATCGAGTGACACGATCCCAAGAACGCGTTCCTGGGGATCAATCGCGAGATATTCGTTGATCTTGGTGCCGGCTCCCAATTGAATCGAGCTCGTCGGAACGTTGGGCAAGTCCACGGCCGTGAACCGAATGAGGCGGCCGCGATTGGTGATGGCGCCAATCTCGGTTCGGCTCGTCGTCGTGACCCGTGACCTAATGGCGTCGTGCTTTGACCGGCGTGCAGCGGCCAGTACCGGTTCTCCGTCAGTAACACCAACCCGAATTGCCCGCCCGGTCGTGGAGAGAAGCACAACACATGGCTCGTCAGCAATCTCGAGTACCGCCTGATTCTTGCGAGCCGCGGCCCGAGAGGTTGTGGCGATCGACGCTGGTGCTTCCGTCAGTAGCGTGCGACGCGGGGTGCCGAATTTTTCTGCAACCGCGTCGAGCTCGTCGGAAACGAGTGCACGAATCAGGTTCTCGTCAGACAACAGTGCCTGTAGTCGCGCGATCTCGGCACGAAGCTTGTCGGCTTCTGCTTCGAGCTCGATGCGGCTGAACTTGGTGAGTCGTCGTAGTCGGAGTTCGAGGATGTACTCGGCCTGCAGCTCGCTGAGGTCGAAGACCTCACGCAGTCGAGTGCGAGCCTGATCGCTGTCCTCGCTCTGACGGATGACTTGGATCACTTCATCGATGTCGAGGATCGCAATGAGCAGGCCTTCAACAAGGTGCAGTCGCTCAAGGTGCCGCGCCAGCCGGAACTTGCTGCGACGGGTTACGACCTCGAGGCGGTGCTTGAGGAATACCTCGAGCAGCGCTTTGAGGCCAAGCGTTTGTGGGCGACCGTCGACGAGGGTGACAGCGTTGATGCTGAAATTGTCTTCCAACGGGGTGAGTCGATAGAGCTGTTCGAGTACGGCATCCGGGCTGAATCCGGTCTTGATGCCGATGACGAGTCGTAGGCCATGATTGCGGTCGGTGAGGTCGGTGACGTCAGAGATTCCCACAATCTTCTTGTTGTTGACGCCGTCTTTGATCTTCTCGATTACACGCTCGGGACCCACGAGATAGGGCAGTTCGGTGACAACCAAGCCCATCTTTCGTGCGGTGATCGATTCCACGGACACCTTGGCACGCGTCTTGAACGCACCGCGCCCGTTTGCGTAGGCGTCTTTGACTCCGTTGAGCCCCATGATCTTTCCACCGGTTGGCAGGTCAGGGCCGGGAACAAACTGCATTAGATCGTCGAGAGTCGCCGCCGGGTTTGAGAGCAGGTGTCTGGCTGCCGCCACGACCTCAATGAGGTTGTGGGGAGCCATATTCGTCGCCATACCGACGGCAATGCCGCTTGCGCCATTCACGAGGAGGTTGGGGAACGCCGCCGGCAAGACTTCGGGCTGCGTCGTCGAGTTGTCGTAGTTGGGGACGAAGTCGACAACATCCTCATCGAGGTCATCCGTCATGGCGATCGCGGATGCCTGCAAGCGTGCTTCGGTGTAGCGCGGAGCTGCGGGCCCATCATCCAGCGACCCGAAGTTGCCGTGACCGTCGATCAGTGGGACCCGCAGAATGAAGCTCTGCGTCAGCCGGACCATCGCGTCGTAAATGGACGCATCACCGTGCGGGTGAAGCTTACCCATGACGTCACCGACGACACGAGAGGACTTAACATGTCCCTTTTCTGGGCGAAGGCCCATCTCGCTCATCTGGTACAGGATGCGACGTTGCACCGGTTTGAGGCCGTCGCGCGCGTCGGGAAGGGCACGCGAATAAATTACGGAGTACGCGTACTCCAAGAACGAGCCCTGCATCTCGGTCGTAACATCAATATCTTCGATGCGTTCGCCGGCAGGGGAGTCTGAGGTGGGTTTAGTGGGAGTAGCCATAGGATTGCCCTAATGTTACCGGCGCTCAACCCAGACTCAGCAAACCTTACCGATGTGTTGTCAAGTTCCCTGCGGGCAATTTCGGGCGTAGAGAATCGACTCGGCTTGCCTCCGGCACGGCACGCCGTGGTTCTGCTCGTTGATGGGCTCGGCGCCCACAATCTCAAGGCACGACTTGGTCACGCTCGTACGCTCGCTGGGGCCTTCTCTAAGAGCGCAGTCATCCAGTCGGGTTTCCCGACCACGACCGCCGCAGCCCTCGCGAGCCTAACTACCGGTCAGCGTGCGGGCCAGCACGGGATGGTCGGATACAGCGCACTTGATCCTCACAATGGCCGAGTGCTCAATCAACTTTCTGGCTGGGACGCTGTCATGGACCCCGCGACCTGGCAGCGGGTGCCGACGCTGTTTGAGGTAGCAAACCAGCGCGGGTTTACTGCGGTCGCGGTAGGTGCTGCACGCTACCGTGACTCCGGATTCACGCAAGCTGTGCTGCGTGGCGCCCGTTACGTCTCGGCGGGTTCCTTGGTGGAGCGGCTACGCGCCGCCGTTGAGGTTGGCCGCTCGAGTGCCGAGCCATCGCTGACGTACGTTTACGCTCCGGAACTCGACATGGCAGGTCACGCAAGCGGGTGGCAGTCGCCCCAGTGGACGCACGCCCTCGAATCCCTTGATTCGGGCCTGGCCAGCGTCGTGAACGATCTCGCCGGCGACCACGGCCTTCTCGTCACCGCCGATCACGGCATGATCGATGTGCCGCACGAGTCTCATGTGCTCTTCGACACGTCTCCAGACCTGTTGGAAGGAATCGCGCACGTTGCTGGCGAACCACGCTGCCTCCAACTCCACCTCGCCGCCGACCTGAATCAGGGTCAGCGTGCCGCGGTTGTTGAACGATGGCAGGCCGCCGAAGGTCATCGATCCTGGGTCGCGTCCCGCGCGGATGCGATCTCGGCAGGGTGGTTCGGCGAGGTGCACGTCGACGTCGCGGATCGAATTGGCGACGTTATCGTCGCCGCTCGAAAGTCGATCGCCTACTACGACTCTCGAGTGACAAACCGCAATGGTCGAAACATGGTGGGGCAGCACGGCTCATGGTCAGATGAAGAACTGCGGGTTCCGCTGTTAAGATTTGGCGCGTTCGCGCGCTAGCAGCGTGCATGACGGGACCATACGGCGGCGTATGGTCTGTCGGGCTGGGAAGCTCTAGGCCGGGTCGTCGTCCGGCTTCGTGCCGAAAACAATGTCGTCCCAGCTGGGCATTGCTACGCGGCGTCGTTTTGACTTGGTCGTAGGTTGCGGGGCGGTTGCTTGTGGCGGTGCGGGAGTGTTCTGACGCTGTTCCGCAACTGGTGGATCGAGCAAACGCATCGCCGGTTCCGCGGTGATCGTGGGGGTTGCCTCGGTCTCGGTTGCCTGAAAATTGGCTGGTTCGCGCTCGCCCCGACGACGTCGCAGAGCATCGAGTAGGTCCGCAGTCTGATTTCCCACTGCAGAATCGGTGCTGCGATCGCGCATCACCGGCAGCTCAGCGGGTCGAATGGGGGTGGGTTCATCGTCAAGATCGCTCACATCGAATGCACCGCTGTCGAAACGAGTCGTATCTGGTGCGTCTTCGGTCGGTGCGACCGCCCGAAGACGAGGAATCAGGGCCCCGGTCGGCTCACCCTGTTGAGACAGGGTCTTGGCTTCGTTGTTGAGTGGCGCGAGAGCTTGACGTTTAGGGTCGAATTTCCAGCGCGCGTCATGGTCAATCGTGTTCGCGGTAAATGCGAGCTTGACGATCCATCCGATGTCAGGATCCTTCCAGCTGGCCCACCGCTCGTCGGTTGCGCTCAGCTCCGCAAGGCGCTCACGTATCGCGGAGCCAAACGTTCTGGACGACGTGATGGAATCGGTCTCGCCAGCCACATGAACGGAAACGCCGAGAGCCGACTCGACGACGAATTCGCGTTCAGCGATCACGGGGCCTTCGAAGCGTTGGATGTAGTCGACATCGGCGCCCGTGACATCTGCGACGTCCTGCGCAGACATCCCCGCGCGGATGTGCGCCTGGATTTCGCGCGGAGCAAGCTTGGGCGCACTACCCGATTGGGTGCGGCTCTGACGCAAACGGGACTGCAGAACGCTGTCGACGGCGAGACGGTAGTGCGTTCCGTCGTCGCCTGACACGATCAGTGCACCGTCTTGTACTTCGATTACCCGAAGGTCTTTCATAGTGAACTTCTCCAGCCATCACGATTCCCTTTAGGGTCGCACGCATTCGGGGGATTTGCCGGGAATAACACGCCCCGAAGTGTGGTTGTCTCAGGCGCTGCACAGAAGCGAAGTTATGGCGGCTTGCAATTCAGTCCGCTTTCATGCAAACTGTGGCCGCCGATTCCGGTGATTCAACGCAAAACAGAAGTGGATGGGCATGGCCACCGACTACGACGCACCTCGTAAGACCGACGACGACTCCGAGTCGATCGAGGCTCTTAAAGAGCGTGTTCCTGACAAGATGTCGGGCTCGGTTGATGTCGAGGATTCAGACAACCCGGCGAACTTTGAACTCGCCGGTGCTGACCTGTCTGACCTTGATCTCGACGTGGTTGTTCTGCCTCCTCAGGCCGACGAATTCACTTGCGTGAGCTGCTTCCTCGTGAAGCACCGTTCGCAGGTGGACCACACGACCAAGCTCGGTGCTATTTGTCTGGAGTGCGCAGCTTAGCTTGCGCAATAGCTCCAGCGAGCAATTCGGGAGTGCGGCTCGACAACAACCAGTACGGTGTCGGGTCGCTCTCATCGAGTACCTCAAGTTTGACCACCGGTGACACCCATCCTCGAATGAGTAGCCACGCGCGTGCGTCTAGGCGCTGGCCTCGTTCGAGCGTCGCTTCCTCGCCGCTGAAGCTGCTTACGCTTCCGATGATGTTGATCGGTAGGCGTGCGTTCCCTGCGCGCAACTCTGTGTCGTCGATTGAGATCGTCGGGGTCGTCAGCACAAGGAGAAGAACGATCCCTCCATATAGCGCGCCCGCGGTGATGTAGCCCGCAACGATGTTGATGGGCAGGAACACCAGGATGCTTGCGGGAATGATCAGGCCGGTGCTGAGATAGAGCCAGGCTGCGGGCCACAAGCGTTCACGATAGTAATTCACTCATCCATTACACACTGATTTTTAGGTGGGCGTTTCAGGGTGACGCGCGATCTGCACTAACCTCGACTCGTGATCGACAACGTAGAAGTGCTTATCTCCGCCGGGCAAACGCCCGAGTATGCGCATCCAGGGGACGCGGGCGCCGACCTGCATGCGGCGGCGTTCTACAGTCTGGCTCCCGGGCAGCGCGACACCGTCGCGACGGGGGTCTCGATTGCCCTCCCCGACGGCTATGTTGCGTTTGTCGTTCCGCGAAGCGGACTCGCCGCGAAGCACGGCATAACCGTTGTTAACAGCCCGGGAACGGTTGATGCCGGTTACCGCGGTGAAATCCGGGTCACCCTGCTCAATACTGACTCGACATCCACGTTTGAGATCGAGCCTGGCGATAGAATCGCGCAATTGATTGTTATGCCGGTTTCCCGTGCCCGTTTCATACCTGTTTCTACCCTTCCGGGAAGCCATCGAGGTGAGGCGGGCTTTGGCTCGACCGGACACCGCACAGAGCCAACACGACAAGGAGCCACTTCGTGAGCGACACCACCGAATCCGATCAGCCGCAGGATCAGCCCAAGTCGGCACCGGAGAATCGTGCAACAGCTGGTCCCCTCGATGAGGGCGAAGCAAACGCCGTTCGCCCCTATGTAGATCTCGGTGGTGTGAAGATTCTTCCGCGACAGGAACTCCATCTTCGACTCGAAGTTGAAGAAGCTAGCAAGCGTGTCGTTGCGGTCGGCCTTGACTACTCGGGTTCGACCCTGCAAATTCAGCCGTTCGCTGCCCCGCGGTCCAGCGGTCTTTGGCATGACATTCGCCAGCAGATCATCGACCAGGTGCACACGCAGGGCGGGACGACGAAGGTTGCCGATGGTCCCTTTGGGCCCGAAGTGTTCGCCGAGATTCCGGTCGCGGGCAAGCCGGGGGAGAAGCGCGTCGCCCGCTTTGTTGGCGTGGATGGCCCCCGATGGTTCCTGCGCGGAGTAATCGCGGGTGAAGCACTCAAGAGTGCGGAGGCCGCGGCGAAAATCGAGGATCTCTTTCGCTCAATTGTGGTGGTCCGCGGTAACACGCCGATGCCCCCTCGTGACCTGATCCCTCTTCACATGCCCGCCACGGGCGAGAAGGTGGCCCAGGCGTGACGCCAGCCGAGGAACCGTCAGCGCAGAATGACAGTGACCAAGTCGCAGCCGACCCCTCGGTTCGCGAAGCACTCGCTGCCGCGGCTCGACGTTCTGCGGTTGGTCAGGTAGCACCGGGGGAGGCTCCAACGACGGGGGCTCTTCTGGCGGCCATGGGCGGCGTACGCGGCCTCGTTGAGTCGATCCTTCCCGGCCTCGCGTTCTTGGTCATCTTCACGATTACCCAGCAGCTCGTTGCCTCTGTTGTCGCACCGGTAGTCGTCGCCGTGGGGTTCGTCGTGGTGCGCCTGGTGAGTCGCACTCCCGTGTCGTCGGCGCTCGTCGGCGTTGTCGGCGTCGCCCTTTCCGCCGGTCTTGCGCTCATCACTGGACGGGCGGAAGATAACTTTCTGCTCGGCTTCGTGATCAATGCCGTCTTTCTCGTGGCGATCGCCGTGAGTTTGATTGTTCGCCGGCCGCTCGTGGGTCTCATCGCGACGCTCCTGGTTCCCACCGCCGTCGACTGGCGCGAAGATAAAGCGAAGTTTCGTGTTGCGCTCATCGCCACGGTGCTCTGGGCATGTTTGTTTGCCATCCGCCTTGGTGTGGAAGTTCCGCTCTACGTGGCGGAGGCGACTCAGGCTCTAGCGACGATGAAGCTGCTTCTGGGTGTGCCCCTCTATGCGGGAGTGCTCTGGGTCACCTGGCTGCTTATGCGTACCGCGTACAGCAACACGGCATCCAAATAGTTCGTGATCACCGTCGTGGCGTCGCTGGGCGCCAGTGGCGATGGTGTATATTTATCTCGATGTCAAGATACTTTTGACCGTATTCGCAGCGCACGTTTTGTGATTCAGTCTTAGGCTTGCCTTGCTGGATGCGGCGCACGCTCCGCGCAAGGATTGAAGAACCGTAGCAAGGGAGATGACAGTGTCGACAGTCAATAGTTTTGGGTCGAAAGACACGCTGAAGGTCGGGTCAACCGACTACGAAGTGTTCCGGATCGACAAGGTGGCGGGATACGAAAAGCTTCCGTTTAGCCTCAAGGTTCTCCTCGAGAACCTGCTTCGCACAGAAGACGGCAAGAACGTCACTGCAGCGCAAATTACGTCACTCGGCTCCTGGGTTCCCAGCGCCGAACCTGACACCGAGATTCAGTTCAGCCCGGCACGCGTCGTCATGCAGGACTTCACGGGTGTGCCCTGCATCGTTGACCTCGCCACGATGCGTGAGGCTGTTAGCGAGCTTGGCGGAGACCCCACCAAGATCAACCCTCTTGCTCCTGCGGAACTCGTGATCGACCACTCTGTCATCGCCGACCTCTTCGGCTCCGAGAATGCCCTCGAGCGCAACGTTGAGCTCGAGTATCAGCGCAATGGCGAGCGCTACCAGTTCTTGCGTTGGGGACAGACCGCCTTCAATGACTTCAAGGTTGTTCCTCCCGGAACCGGAATTGTGCACCAAGTAAACATCGAGCACCTCGCTCGTGTCACCTACACGCGCGAAGTTGATGGCAAGACTCGCGCGTTCCCTGACACACTTGTCGGCACAGACTCGCACACCACGATGGTCAACGGCCTCGGTGTACTTGGCTGGGGCGTCGGCGGAATCGAAGCCGAAGCGGCGATGCTCGGCCAGCCTGTCTCCATGCTCATCCCCAAGGTCGTTGGGTTCAAGCTCAACGGCTCGATCCCGGCCGGCGTAACCGCCACCGACGTCGTACTTACGATCACGCAGATGCTGCGCCAGCACGGCGTAGTCGGCAAGTTTGTCGAATTCTACGGCGAAGGCGTCGGCGCAGTGCCGCTGGCCAACCGCGCCACCATCGGAAACATGAGCCCCGAGTTCGGCTCGACGGCTGCAATGTTCCCCGTCGACGATGTCACCCTCGACTACCTGCGTCTCACCGGGCGCAGCGAAGAGCAGGTACAGCTCGTCGAGGCCTACTCGAAGCTTCAGTCGCTGTGGCACGACCCCAGTGTTGAGCCAAACTACAGCGAGTACCTCGAACTCGATCTTGCCACCGTCGTTCCGTCAATCGCGGGTCCTAAGCGTCCTCAGGACCGTATCGAGCTCACGAGCGCCAAGAGCCAGTTCGAGATTGATCTGTGCAACTATGCGGCAACGGATCACACCAAGGTGGACGATGCTGTTGAAGGCACCTTCCCCGCATCCGATCCCGTTGGCACCACACCCCAAGACGAGGACTGGGCAAATGTGTCATCCAATGGCCACGCCAGCCATCCTCCGGTGGCTGCATCGCAGCCCACCGCTGTGAGCGTTGACGGGGGAGACTCATTCACCATCGACCACGGTTCGGTTGCAATCGCGGCGATCACCTCCTGCACCAACACCTCGAACCCGTCCGTTATGCTCGCTGCTGGCCTCTTGGCGCGCAATGCGGCAGCGAAGGGCTTGAAGTCGAAGCCGTGGGTCAAGACCACGTTGGCGCCGGGGTCGAAGGTTGTCACGGACTACTACGCCAAGTCGGGCCTCGATGAGTCGCTCGAAGCGCTGGGCTTCTACACGGTCGGTTACGGCTGCACCACGTGTATCGGAAACTCTGGTCCGCTGGAAGACGAGATCTCCAGTGCGATCAACGAGAACGACCTCGCCGTCACGGCGGTGCTCTCGGGTAACCGTAACTTCGAGGGGCGCATCAACCCCGACGTGAAGATGAACTATCTGGCGAGCCCGCCGTTGGTGATCGCGTACGCGCTTGCTGGATCGATGAACTTCGACTTCGACAACGACGCGCTCGGCAAGGACCAGGATGGTGCCGATGTCTACTTGAAGGACATCTGGCCCGACGCCGCAGAGGTTCAGGCCACGATCGACTCCTCGATCGACCGCGACATGTTCACCCACGAGTACGCGGGCGTCTTCGACGGTGACGAGCGCTGGCAGAACCTGCCAACCCCAACCGGTTCGACCTTCGAGTGGGACGATGAGTCGACCTACGTGCGTAAGCCCCCATACTTTGAGGGCATGACAATGGAGATCACTCCGGTCAGCTCGATCGCGGGTGCGCGCGTTCTGGCGAAGCTGGGCGACTCGGTCACGACCGACCACATCAGCCCCGCCGGTTCGATCAAGGGGGACAGCCCCGCCGGAATCTATCTCGCGGAGCACGGCATCGACCGCAAGGACTTCAACTCCTACGGTTCGCGTCGCGGAAACCACGAAGTAATGATCCGCGGAACTTTCGCTAACATCCGCCTCAAGAACCAGCTTCTTGATGGTGTGGAGGGCGGCTACACTCGCGACTTCACCACTGCGGATGCTGCACAGTCGTTCATTTACGACGCGGCTCAAAACTATGCAGCGCAGGAAACTCCGCTCGTAGTCCTTGGTGGCAAGGAGTATGGTTCCGGTTCATCGCGTGACTGGGCGGCAAAGGGCACCAGCTTGCTCGGTGTAAAGGCCGTCATCTGCGAGAGCTTCGAGCGTATTCACCGCTCCAACCTCATCGGAATGGGCGTTCTTCCGCTGCAGTTCCCTGAGGGAGAGAGCTGGGAGACCTTGGGACTTGACGGTACCGAGAGCATCAGCATCTCGGGCGTTGAAGAACTCAACGACGACCGCATCCCGAGCACACTGCACGTAGTGGCGGAGCCCACCGAGCACTCGCCCGCTGGCAAGGCGACGATTGAGTTCGACGCGAAGCTTCGCATTGACACTCCTGGTGAGGCTGACTACTACCGCAACGGCGGAATCCTGCAGTACGTACTGCGTTCGCTCGTCTAAACAACATATTCACACGGGGCGTGTGATTGAGGGAACTTCTCTCAATCACACGCCTTTGTGCGTTGTAGGGAGGCTGAGGTTCGCCCCAGAACCTCATGCACATTTGTTCAAATGCCCAAAAGCGTGCTTAGACTGAGCACATGAATTTGCTCGCGGGAATCCACGGTCCCCGAGATCTTGACGGTCTCTCTACCGACCAGCTCGCGGAGCTGGCGCAAGAGATTCGCGAGTTTCTCATCGAGAATGTTTCCCGCACGGGCGGGCATCTGGGGCCAAACCTTGGTGTCGTGGAGCTGACAACAGCGATTCACTGTGTCTTCGACTCTCCCCGAGACGCGATTGTCTTCGACACCGGACATCAAAGTTACGTGCACAAGATCCTGACCGGTCGACAAGACTTCACCAAGCTTCGTTCGGAAGGCGGGCTGGCGGGCTACCCGCAACGTTTGGAATCCCAGCACGACATTGTGGAGAGTTCGCACGCCTCAAGCTCCTTGTCATGGGCTGACGGCATCTCGCGTGCTTTCGAAATAACAGGTCAGAGTGACCGCCATGTTGTCGCGGTTGTTGGTGACGGCGCGCTCACCGGAGGCATGACGTGGGAAGCGCTCAACAACATTAGTGACGACAACAGCCGCAACCTGATCATTGTCGTCAACGACAATGGCCGATCGTATGCACCAACCATTGGTGGCGTCGCCCACTTTCTCAATAGTGTGCGTACTCGCCGTTCCTACCGCTCGCTGCACAGCTCGAGTCGACGTCTCTTTGGTGCGTTCGGTGGACCGGGGCGTGCCCTGTACCGCGGCATCCGCGGCGGTGCTCACGGCTTCCTCTCTCGTTTCAGCAACAACGAAGCTCTCTACTCCAACCTCGACATCAAGTATCTGGGTCCGGTGGACGGACACGATATCGAGGCGCTCACGGAAACGCTGCAGCAGGCCAAGTCGTACGGCGCACCGGTCATCGTTCACGCCATCACGCAGAAGGGGCGTGGCTACGAGCCCGCCCGTCTCGATGTGGCCGATCAGTTCCATGCCGTCGGACAGATTGATCCTGGAACGGGAGAAGCCATCGAGGTTGGCGGGGCGGCCTCCTGGACGTCGGTGTTCTCCGAAGAAATCGTGAAGCTCGCCGACAAGAATCCGCGACTGGTGGGAATCACTGCCGCGATGCTACGACCCACCGGGCTTCACCGATTTGCGGAGAAATACCCGCAGCGGGTTCACGATGTGGGAATTGCCGAACAGCATGCGGTGACCTCCGCGGCGGGACTTGCCTATGGCGGACTGCACCCGGTTGTCGCCCTCTATGCCACGTTCATCAACCGCGCGTTCGACCAGGTCCTTATGGACGTGGCCCTGCACCGTGCGGGGGTAACGTTTGTTCTGGATCGCGCCGGCGTTACCGGCCCGGATGGGGCGAGTCATCACGGTATGTGGGATCTTGCGCTATTGCAGGTCGTACCGAACGTGCGCATTGCCGCGCCCCGAGACGCTTCGCGCCTGCGGGAGGAGCTGGGGGAGGCGGTTGCCGTCGATGATGGCCCTACCGTGATTCGGTTCGCCAAGGGAACGGTCGGGAGCCAGTTCGAGGCACTGCGCCGCACCGCCGACGGTGTCGACGTACTTCGCGAAGACGATCAGCGTGATGTGCTCATCGTGACCGTCGGCTCAATGGCGAAGACTGGTCTCCAAGTTGCGGAGCTTCTGGCAGCTCAGGGCATCGGAGCCACCGTCATCGACCCACGCTGGGTGGTTCCCGTGGCGAAAAGTGTCATCGAGTTTTCTGCTGCTCACCGGATCGTCATCACCATCGAAGACGGCGTGCGCGTTGGCGGAATCGGCACGCGCATTCGTCAGGACATGCGCGCCAGCGGGGTTGACACCGCGGTGAACGAGCTTGGGCTTCCCGACTCGTTCCTCGACCATGGAAGCCGTGACTACATTCTTGCTCAGGTGGGGCTCACCCCTCAGAACATCGCCCGCGATGTCGTAGCGCAAGTGTTGGGAAGTAAGATCCCGATTGCTCGGCCGTTGACAGAAGTCGACGCTGAACAGTATCGCGAGCCTGCAGAGCGCGGCTAGTTATCGGTCAACGCACGCGTAAGGCCCGATCAGATCACTGACCGGGCCTCAACGCTAGAGGTTGCGTCGTGTCGAACTACTGCACTCCCCGGATGCGCGGATCGTGGAAGGTGCTTCCGAACGCACGTTCCGACGCGCCAGCACGGTCAAGGTACGGCGTCACGCCACCCATCTGGAATGGGTAGCCAGCTCCGAGGATCAGGCACAGGTCAATGTCCTCGGCAGCGGCAACGACGCCGTCTTCGAGCATGCGGTGAATCTCGTCGGCAAGCCCGTCTTCGATGCGAATCTGCAGTTCTTCGGCCGTCATGGGCGAGTCGCCTCCCTTGACAATCTCGATTGCCTTCTTCGAGACGCCCTTTGCCTTTCCCTTACTGTCTCGGTCGAAAATGAATCCGAGATCGGCGAGCTTGTGGAGGTTCTTGCTTTCGAAGAAACGCTCAGGGAAGGCCGCGTGATGGGTATCAAGTACGTGCGCGCCCACCTTCAGGCCCACGAGTTCCAGAAGCTCGAACGGTGTCATGGGAAGACCAAACGGGCGGGTGGATTCCTCGACGACTTCGAACGGTGTTCCCGTGTCGACAGCGTGCATAGCCTCGCCGAGAACCTTGGCGAGGATGCGGTTCACAACGAATCCGGGAGTATCGGTCGTAATGACTGCATTCTTACGCAGATTCTTCGCGGTGACCATCGCCGTCGACAGCGTCTCATCATTCGTGTGTGGCGTCTTCACAACCTCAATGAGCGGCATGACCGCTACCGGGTTGAAGAAGTGGAAACCTACGACGCGTTCCGGGTGTTTGAGCTTGGCGCCGATCTGTTCAACCGAGAGCGACGACGTGTTGGTTGCCAGGATCGCTTCATCGGAAATGTACTGTTCGACCTCGGCAAACACTGCCTGCTTGGCGTTCAGTTCCTCGAAGATCGCCTCAATGACCCAGTCGCAGTCAGCGAAGTCGGCCTTGTTCGTCGTTCCCGTGACGAGCGCCTTGAGCCGGTTAGTGTCATCAGACGACAGGCGACCCTTTTCGTGCAACTTGTCGATCTCCGCATGGATCGCGGCCACGCCAGCGTCAGTTGCGGCCTGGTCGAGGTCGGTGATAACGACAGGAACTTGAAGGCGACGCACGAAGAGCAGCGCGAATTGGCGAGCCATGAGACCGGCCCCAATCACACCGACCTTTGTCACCGGGTGAGCGAGCGCCTTGTCGGGAGCGCCTGCCGGGCGTTTGGCACGCTTCTGCACGAGGTTGAAAGCGTAAATGCTCGCTTGAAACTGGTCGCCAGAGATCATCTCGGCCAGAGCCTCATCTTCGGCAGCAAAACCCGTCTTCTTGTCGGTGTTTTTCGCTGCCTTAAGCAGGTCGAGCGCAGCGTAGGGCGATTTCGCGACCCGGCCGATGCGGCTAGCCAGCATCTTCTCGGCGATGCCGATAGCGACATCCCACTTGACGGTTCGTTCGATCTTGTTTGGTTGATTCTTGCGCTTGACCTTCGTGGTGCCCGCAATGACTCCATCGGCCCACCGGATCGAGTCCTCGAGGAAGTTTGCGGGCCCAAACATGGCATCAGCGATGCCGAGTTCGAATGCTTCAGGGCCCTTGAGCATCCGATTGTTCTTGAGCGGGTTCTCGATGACAACCTTCAGGGCGTTCTCGATGCCGATCAAGTTGGGTAGCAGCCAAGCGCCGCCCCAGCCGGGAATCAAGCCAAGGAATACCTCGGGGAGTGCGAAGGCGGGTACCGAGCTGTCGATAGTCCGATAGTCGGCGTTAAGGGGAATTTCGACTCCACCGCCAAGAGCGAGACCGTTGACGAAGACGAATGATGGCACGCCGAGTTCGCTCAACTTGCCGAGCGCCCAATGACCCAACTGAGCCATCTGCTTGCCTGTCTCGCGATCCGGAATCTCGCTGACCTTAGAGAGGTCCGCACCGGCAGCGAAAATGAATGGTTTACCCGTAACGGCAACGCCGTGGATCTCGCCAGCGGTTGCCCGTTGCTTCTGCTCGTCGAGCACCTTGGCGAATTCGAGCAACGTCGCCGGTCCCAAGGTGTTCGGACGCGTGTGATCCTTGCCGTTGTCGAGGGTGATGAGCGCAAGTGTGCGACCCTCTGACAGCGGTACGTCACGAACGTAGGAGTGAGTGACTACTTCGTCTTTAGCGAGGTCAGAAAGACGTGCGAACTGTTCAGTCATGCTTACTTTGCTCCCTTGTAGTTCGGGTTTTCCCAAATGACGGAACCGCCCTGGCCGAGTCCGACACACATGGCGGTGAGACCGTATTGCACCTCAGGGTGCTGATCGAACTGCGCGGCGAGCTGAATCATGAGGCGAACCCCCGATGAAGCGAGCGGGTGACCCATGGCGATGGCGCCGCCCCATTGGTTGACGCGAGGATCCTCATCATCAATCCCGAAATGATCGAGCAACGACAGCACCTGCACGGCAAACGCTTCATTGAGCTCGAACAAGCCGATGTCGTCGATCGTCAGGCCAGCCTTGCGCAGCGCCTTCTCGGTGGAGGGGATTGGGCCAACGCCCATGATCTCGGGTTCCACCCCGGCGTAGGCGAAACTCACCATCCGCATCTTGGGCGTAAGACCCAACTCGCGTGCGGCATCCCCACTGGCGATGATGCTCGCGGTAGCGCCATCATTGAGACCCGACGCGTTGCCCGCAGTGATGCGGCCGTGGGGGCGGAACGGAGTCTTGAGGCCCGCGAGCCCCTCGAGGGTGGTCTCTGGGCGAAGGCCCTCGTCGCGAGTGGCTAGCCCCCAACCCGCTTCGCTTCTGGTTGCCACCGAGACAAGGTCGGGCTGGATGTTGTTGGCTTCGTAGGCGGCGGTTGCTCGCTGCTGGCTGCGCAGCGCAAAGGCGTCAGAGCGTGCTTTGGTGAGGTGCGGAAAACGGTCGTGGAGCTTCTCAGCCGTGTTGCCCATGTTGAGCGCTTCAGGATCGACCAACTTTTCGGCGAGAAAGCGAGGGTTGGGGTCGACGCCGGAACCCATGGGGTGGTGACCCATGTGCTCTACTCCGCCGGCAATGGCGAGATCGTAAGCGCCGAAGGCTATGCCGCCGGCCACATTCGTTACCGCCGTCATCGCGCCGGCACACATGCGATCAATTGCGTACCCGGGCACGCTCTTGGGCAGACCGGCCAGAAGTGCGGCGCTGCGGCCGATGGTGAGGCCCTGATCGCCCGTCTGAGTCGTCGCGGCAATGGCAACTTCGTCGAAACGTTCCTTAGGGATCTGGGGGTTACGCTCCAAGAGTCCGATCATTGCCTTGACGACAAGGTCATCGGCTCTGGTATTCCAGAACATGCCCTTTTCGCCAGCACGTCCAAATGGAGTTCTGACTCCATCTACGAATACGATCTCGGTTTTCTCGGCCACAATGCCTCCACTAAATCCTCGGATGTAGAACCGATCCTAGGTGGGAGAGATTGCGGGTTGGAATCCTTTGACAGTTCCTACGACTTGGTGTCGTCGGAGTCCGCCGGCGTTTGGTTGGCTTCAACAAAGGCTTCGGTAATTGACTGTGCAGAAACGTCAATCTGCCACTGGCGTGCGCCGAGTTTCGTCAGGGCATCGCTGATGCTCTCGACCGTGATCTCCGTTGGAGGATTCCACGCTATGCGCCGGAGGAAATCAGGTGTCAAGAGGTTTTCAACCGGGATCGACAACTCTTCAGAGAACTCGGCCATCACCGCGCGAGCCGCCTTGAGCCTGCGGTCAGCTTCGGGGTTTTTGTCTGCCCAGACCCGCGGAGGCGGCGGCGTATCCCGTGGAACACGGGACGCTGGAATGTCGGTCGAGGACAATCCGGTTTGGATCGCATTCCACCATCGGTCGATCTGAGAGCGACTTGCGCGCCCGCTAAATTCTTTGATGCCGGAAAGCTGGCGTTTGGATTCCGGCAATACTTTTGCCGCTGCCAGTAGTGCGGAATCGGGAACAAGGCGGCCAGGGGCGGTATCGACCTCTCGCGCATAGGAATCACGCGCCACCCAGAGCTCACGTGCCACCGCAAGGTTCTTGCCCCCGCGAAGCGAATGAACGCCGCTAAGCCGACGCCACGGCTCAGGACGAACAGTGACCAGTTCGCGCGTCAGGACCGACTCGAACTCCTGGCGAGCAATTTCGGTCTTGCCATCGTTGTCGAGTCTTTCGCCGAGAGTCTCACGCAGATCCACGAGCAGCTCGACATCAAGTGCCGCGTAGACCAACCACGAATCCGGGAGCGGTCTAGTCGACCAGTCGGCGGAAGAGTGCTCCTTGGCAAGATGAATGCCGAGCAGGTCTTCGACGACAGTGCCAAGTCCCACTCGTGGCAGGCCGGCAAGCCGTGCCCCCAATTCGGTGTCGAAGAGCCGGGTAGGGTGCAGGCCAACTTCCCGCAGGCACGGAAGATCCTGAGTCGCGGCGTGCAGAATCCATTCTTCTTCGGCGATGGTTTCGTTCAGGTCGCCAAAATCTCCGATCGCGGGAGGATCGAAGAGAAACGTTCCTGAGCCGCGCCGGAAGATCTGAATGAGATACGCGCGTTGCGAATAGCGGTAGCCGCTGGCACGCTCCGCATCGATCCCGATCGGGCCGTGGCCGGCCGCGATGGCAGATACTGCCTCACGGTATTCGTCACGGTCGTCGATGACGCGAACGGGTTCGCGAGGGGTATGGGGGCTGTGCGAATTACCCTCAAGGGCTGCACTTTCTGCGGCGCTACTCACGCTCGGCTTTACGGGCCGACAACATGGTGACTCCTTCTATAGCGGGGGGAAGTCCGGCAAGCATGCAGACTAACTCACTCCAGCCTTCCACATGTGCAGCCATGCTGAGATCCTGAGGGCTCCACGACGCGCGCAGTTCTATCTGAGCGCCATCGGGCTGTGAGGCGAGTTCCCCGAACCCCGTGGACAGGATTCGGGTTGCGGTGCCTGAGACTTGGTCGTAGTGCGCCCCGCAACTGTCGAGCGCGTCAATGAGCCACGACCACGTGACCTCGCTCAGGAATTGGTCTACGCCGATTTCTGGTTCGAGGGGTGCCTGGGCAAAACAAATGATGCGGAACTCGCCTTCCCACGCTTCAGGGGCGTCAGGGTCGTACAAGAGCACGAAGCGCCCGGTACCGAGGTCGGAATCCTCTCCGTGGCGCGCGGGTGTGACATCCGCAGCGAGCGCGAAAGACCAAGGGGCGATCTGCGTGGGGGCGCTGATTTCGGTCACGGCAAGCTCGGGGCGCAATGTGGCAGCACGAAGCGACTCAACCGCTGAAGAAAAAGCCGCGGGGGGAATTGGTCCAGCTGGCGAATCAGGCACGAGTGAAGATTAGGCTTTAGAGCAACGAACGCCAGTGAGGCACGCCGCGCTACCGCGGCTGCGAGACGGAGGATTTGGGATGCGGTCACCGGGCAGGTTGCGCATTGCTGCTGGAGTACTGAGTGGGCTGGCGATTGGTGCGGCGGTGGTCGCCGGAATTGGTCTCGCGGTGAGTGCCGCGCTCTCGGTAATGATGGCGCGACGTCTGGTGACGCCGCCAGGCCGCGCGGACAGCTCGTTGCGGATTCTTGCTGTGGGGGAGTCGACAATAGTTCTCTCGTCCTCGGAGGAAAGCCGTGCGCCGGGTCGATTTAGCCTCTGGTTTGCCGATGAGGCGGGATATGCGCGTATCGGTCCGGTCGTTTCGCAAGGCGCTTCATGGGTTGCGCGTGAACTCTTGGATGTGGCGGCCGGAATGCCGAAGCCGGGCGACAATGCGCGGACCAGCGGCTGGTTCTATCTAACCCCGGCAGGCGTGGGGCTTGAATTCTCCGAAGTGGAAGTGGAGACGGAATTGGGGCCGGCACCGGCGTGGCTGATTCCTGCTGCCGAGCCTGGCACGACGTGGGCGATCCACATCCACGGGCGCGGTGTCCAGCGACCAGAAACGATCCGGGCACTTGGTGAGTTTCACGACGCCGGCGTGACGTCGCTATCTGTCTCCTATCGCAACGACACGGAAGCCCCGGACTCCCCGGATGGTCGTTACGGTTTGGGGTCAACCGAGTATCGTGACGTGGACGCGGCGATCTCCTATGCACGTCAAGCGGGAGCGGAACGCATCATCCTGATGGGGTGGTCGATGGGAGCAGCAACCGCGCTTCAAACCCTGATGCGTTCGGTACAGCGCGACATGATCATCGGGCTCGTGCTTGAGTCACCGGTAATCGCTTGGGGGCCGACGCTTGAGTTGCACGGCGAACTGAATCGCATTCCGGCGCCTATCCACCGCGCGGCCCAAGTCGTTCTCGCCAGCGATCAGTCGCAACTGCTCGTCGGTACAGAAAACCCTTTGCTGTTGGCCGAAATGAATTTCGTTGAACGCGCCGCCGAACTCGACCGCCCCATCCTTCTCTTGCACAGCGAAGCTGATGGCTATGTGCCAGTGGAACCGTCACGGGCCTTAGCCGAAGCCCGCCCCGATCTTGTCACGTACGTGGAATTCGATACTGCCGGACACACGCGGCTCTGGAACTACGACAGCGAACGATGGCTGCGGGCTATAAGACAGTGGTTGGCGCTTCAACTGCGCTAGCTGGCTCACGGGGCCGCAGCGTTCAATTACCTCTCGGCGGCTGTCTTGAGCCGAATTTGCCGTTTGGCGCGCGCCAACATCCCGGTCATGCCGCGCAGTCGTAGCGGGCTAACGGCCTGAGCAAGCCCCAGTGACTGAGGGTAGTCCTCGGAAAGCTCTAGCACTTCCTGTGAACTGAGACCCGACAGCCCCTGCACCAGAATCGACGCGAACCCCCGCGTGGTGGGTGCTTCAGCCGGGGCGGTGGCGTACATCTGTACGGTGTCATCTTCGACCTCGATGAAGATGTACACAGGCGACTGGCACTCTTCAACGCGTTCAAAGAGGTCAGGGTGATCCCGATAGCGTTCCGGCAGCTCGGGCAATTCGTTCGCGAACTCCAGCAGGAGTTGCAGCCGATCCCGAAGTTCCATCTCCAGAAAGTCGTCACGAATTTCGGCTAATTGGGTCGGGATCTGCTGCTCACTCACCGCTGTAGTCTACCGGGCCGGAACTTGCCCAGGCTCGGAGCCGACGACAATCGGAACCGCCACGAGCGAACCCCATTCTGTCCACGACCCGTCATAGTTGCGCACGTTCGGGAAACCCATGAGGTAGTTCAGCACGAACCAGGTGTGGCTGGAGCGCTCACCGATTCGGCAGTAGGCCACAACCTGGTCGCCGTCCTTGAGGCCAGCACCTTCGCGGTAGATCGCGTTGAGTTCGTTCAGAGGGCGGAAAGTTCCGTCCTCGGCAACAGCCTTAGACCACGGCACGCTCTGGGCGCTCGGGATGTGTCCGGCTCGAAGAGCACCCTCCTCGGGGTAGCCGGGAACCGTGGTGCGCTCTCCGCTGTATTCCTCCGGAGAACGCACATCAACAAGGGGATTACCCAAGTGGGCGAGAACATCGTCACGGAACGCGCGGATCACGGAGTCGTCGCGCTGAATGATCGGATACTCGGTGGGCGCCGGGCTGGGCACATCGAGGGTGTACTCGCGGCCGTCCGCTTCCCACTTAGCGCGGCCGCCATCCAGAAGGCGAACGTCTTCATGCCCGAACAGGGTGAAGACCCAGAGCGCGTAGGCAGCCCACCAGTTGGTTTTGTCTCCATAAATCACCACGGTGGTGTCGCGGGAAATGCCGCTTCGCGACATCAGCTCGGCGAAGCCCGCACCATCGATGTAGTCGCGAGTCACGGGATCGTTGAGATCCGTGTGCCAGTCGATCTTCACCGCACCACGAATGTGGCCGGTCTCATAGAGCAGTACGTCCTCGTCAGACTCCACCACAACGAGGCCGGGCTTGCCCAGTCGCTCCTCAAGCCAGTCGCCTGAAACCAATCGTTCCGGGTGTGAAAACTCAGCAAACTGCGGGGCTGGGTCGTGTTCGATGGTCATAGCTACCTCCGATTGTGGGTGGAAAAACTGGGGTGGGCTTCAAACTAAGCTTGATGGGTCCCCTGCCCAAGAATTACGCATTCGCCGCTGATTACACCGCGTTGCCGTAAGACTGCGAAACATAACCGAGGCTGAGAATGAGCGCTACTGCGCCTACGACTCCTGAGCGTCTAGTCGATCGTATCCCGTCGTTGACCGGAGCGCAGATGCTTGACGAACTTGTGCCACCGCGCCAATTCACCGGTGCAACACTTGATTCCTACCGTCCTGACCGCGACTATCCGTCTCAAGGCGCCGCAGTGGCCGCGATGCGGAACTTCGTTGCTGGCGCGAAGTCGGCCAAGTTGTTCTCCCGCAAGAAGACGCCCGTGGTCAAGCCCGGCGTCTATCTCGACGGTGGTTTCGGTGTGGGAAAGACGCACCTCTTGGCCGCGGTGTGGCACCAGATGGGCGGCCGCAAATACTTCGGCACGTTTATCGAATACACCGCGCTCGTCGGAGCCCTCGGGTACGCGCAAACGGTGCAGCTACTCAAAGGCGCGTCCCTAATTTGTATCGACGAATTCGAGCTCGATGATCCGGGAGACACCCGGCTGATTTCGCGCCTGCTATCGGACCTTGCGGCATCCGGAACCAAGATTGCGGCAACGTCAAATACCCCACCAAACGCGCTTGGCGAAGGCCGCTTTGCTGCGCAGGACTTCCTGCGGGAAATCGATTCCCTTGCGGCTAAGTTCGAAACGATCCGCATCGATGGTCTCGACTACCGACGTCGGGACACCGGGGCGCATGCCGTTGCTGTGAACGATGCAGCTGCGACGGTTGCGGCGTTGTCCGGTGTGGTGACTCTTGACTCCTTTGACGAGCTGTTGAGGCACCTGTCCGGTGTTCACCCGTCGCGTTACGTGAAATTGATTGAGGGCGTTGATGCGATCGCCATTACCGATGTGCATCCTTTCTCGCATCAGACGGATGCGCTGAGGTTTGTGGCCTTCGTCGATCGTCTTTACGACGCTCAGGTTTCCATTTACGCGGAAGGTACGCCCCTTGACGCGGTTTTCCCCGAGGACATGCTCGCCGGCGGATACCGCAAGAAGTACCTGCGCGCGGTCTCACGGCTGATCGCATTGACGTCTAACAACGCCTGACGAAAATCCCTCTACGCCACCTCAATACCGCGGGGCGAATTGCATGATCGGCACCCAAGGCACAAGACTAGGCAAAAGGGGGCGACTGTGGCGGAAAGCATTGCGGCGCAGACTATCGGCGTGATCGCTCTTGTCGTGCTCCTCGCGTCGCTCGTCGTGTTGTATGCCAGCACTCTGCCGGTAGCGACTTGGCCCCGCCTCATTCTGGAGTCCGTTGCGTGCGCCGCTCCCGGACTCATTGCCTGGGCGCTGCTCTGGCCCGCCTCATCGGTCAGCCTTCGAAGCGTGATGGTGCCGTCGCTGGCCGTCTTGGGGGCAATCTGTTGTTTTCTCGTGACGCTTGTGGCGCGCAGCGCAGGCGCATCGCTGTGGCGCAGCGTTGTCTACAGCTCGATCTGGGCAGTCGGAGTATTTGTTCCTGTCGCTGTCCGCACTTTCGATTCGCTTGAAGCGAGAGCGTTGCTCGGGCTCGCTCCCATCGACCATGGTGGGGCACTAGTGATGAGTGTTGCGGTGGGGGCGAGCATGCTTGCGGTGCTACTGGTTGAGCGGCATTCCCTTATTCGTGGCGTGCGCATGAAAGTGTCGTCTCGCGTCGGTGTCATCGCTCTTGTTGGGGTGGTCGTGTCCTGGCTCGCATGGCTGGTGGGGGCCGAGTTTGCCTTGGATGACCTCGTGGGTCTCATTGTGACCAATGGGGCTGTCAGTGCAGCTTTCGGGGTGATTGGCTGGGTAGCAGTGCAACTGATCAACCATGGCGTTGTGAGCATTAGGTCGTTGGCTGGTGGACTTGTGAGCGGACTCATTGCTGTCACGGCTGGCGCACCACTGTTCACACCAGTTTCTGCTGGGGTCGCCGGTCTGATCGCTGGAGCTGTCGCCTGCGCGTTCACCGTGCGAAAGGGGTCACCGCTCGGCAACCAACTGCGTTTTCTCGTCAATGCTCATTTGCTTGGCGGCAGTATTGGCGTGCTGTCCCTCGGCGTTCTGGCGACGGGGTCAGGTTTTCTCTTTACGGGCCAAACCATCATCTTCCAAGAGCAGTTGCTGAGCACAATTGTGACCGCAGCTTATGCCTTCATGGTGTCCTCAGCCGTGTGGTGGACGTTGAAGACGATCCGGCTCGGTCGCGTTGACCGGCGCCGGGTGAGTGTCTTCTCCAAGCAGTGAGCGTGTGAGCAACGTTGCGCCGGCCACTGCGGCAGGCATCGCGATAATCGCACCAAACGGAATGAGAAAGATTAGGTAGGTCGCGGCTCCGAAGCCCACCGAGCGGGCGCGAGCTTGTCGCAAGGTGTGCCGCCGTGCGGTGAGATGCATCCCTCGCGCCTCGAACGGGATACTGCTGAGCTCGACGACGAGGAGCCAGCCGCCGAGAAGAGCACCTGCTGTTGCGGCGGTAACGCTTCCTACCAACGGGATGAACCCGAGTGCGAAGACGAGGAGAGCGAGCCCGACGGTGGGGACAAGTACACGCAAGCCCTCGCCAACGCCTCGTCGAAGTTCTTTCCACAAACTGCTGGATGCTGGCGAAGCGGGCGCGCCACGAGACTCGTCGACGTGGGTGGCAATCTTTCGATAGAACGCATCACCAACCATGAGGGTCACCGCGGTGTAGGTGTTCAGGATGACGAAGATGCTCGCCACCACTAGCGCGACGCCTGCTGCCACTCGGGCTGCGCCCTGGGCGAGGTCGCCCCAATCGTCGGCAAACGGTGTGAGCAATGCCACAACAAACTCGATATTTATCAGCAGCGTGACGAATGCAGCGATGGCCACCACGCCAACGATCGCGGCGGGAACCATGCCGAGAAACATCAAGCGTGGCGCGGTGATCAAAAAACGGAAGCCTTTGAAGAGAAACCCGACACCGACAAAGAACGGTCGCACAGGGGTTGACCGGGGTATTTTGAGGCGCGCCATAGGTCAAGGCTAGACGTACAGCTGTCGTGAGTTTCGAACAACTCGGGGTGCGGCGCGTACGACATGTCGCACATCGTCGGTATTGTCTGGAAGGTATGAGACTTGCGGCAACGAAGCTACGGCAATAGGAGATCACGATGCTCGAACCAAGCGGGGTAGACAGGGCCAAGGAGGGCTTCGACAGGGCTTTCGACGGCATGGGCAGGTTTGCACGACACACCTCCGCGCAGCTGATCGAGCAAGCCGGCGATCTCAAGGATGCCGCTGTCGACACCGTTGAGAAGTTGACCACGAAGAATCCTGATCCCTATGAGGAGGCTATTGCTGAGTACAACGGCGCGTTCACTGATATGAACGACAAGGGCCTCTCCCTTCTGCGTCAACGCGAACGCTCGACAGACCTGATTGAGTTCGTCGAGTTGTTGGTGAACAGCATCGCGAACACCCCGAAGTCGTTTGAGACAGATTTTGATGAGATTGACTTTCACAAGGCTCATTTTTTAGAGGTTGAGGAGTTTGCTCGAAAGGATCTCGAAGCCGCGCGCAAGTCGGCTGCTGGCGCCGGTGCGGGGTTCAGCGCAGGCGTGGCGGTCGCGAGCATGGCTCCGACTGCAGCGATGTGGGCTGCCGCCACATTCGGTACGGCATCGACCGGCACCGCGATTTCCACCCTCTCGGGGGCTGCCGCGACGCAGGCTGGTCTGGCCTGGCTCGGAGGAGGGGCTCTCGCCGCCGGCGGCGGCGGCACTGCTGCAGGAACTGCACTGCTCGCCCTTGCGGGCCCCATCGGCTGGACCGTCGCGGGCGCGACGCTGCTCACCTCGATCGCACTGTTCGCGAAGAAGAAGTTCGAGAATAACGAGGCGAAGCAGCAGGCGCTGATCGCCGTCAAGCAGAACACTGCGCTTGTCAAAACCACGGACGCCCAGATTGATGATCTTTTGCAGCGGGCAGTCGCCCTCCGCGAGCTGCTCACGAAGAGCTACGGGGAATCGTTGGAGTATTTCGGCACCGATTTTCGTGCGCTGACTGCTGGCGGGCAGTCCCAACTCGCTTCGTTAGTGAACAACACGAAGGCGTGCGCCGCCCTGTTGAGTAACCGTATCGAGCAGGATGCCAGTGCCAGTTGACGCAGCGAAACTCACTAAGAGCAACCAGGAGCAGGCCGCCGCCGCCTGGGTGAATCACCTCAACCAGCTTCGGTTGGGCTCCCTTCTGGACGCTTTCGGGCAGCAAGACGCGAACTTTCAGAACGCGCTCGCCAGCATCGACAAGGCGATCAAGACGATCGATCTTGAAGTGATCACGAGGAATCGCGGCGGTGTGAAAGGTATGCACGGCTTCATCGCCGAGGTCGCCGAGGTTGGTGTCAGCAATGCTCGGCGGCTGATCCTTGGCGAGCGCGCCGTCAGCCAGCTGGTGAACGACAACGGCCCGGTAGATCTGATTCGCGGCGGTGTGGAGATTCAGCAGAAGTTCGTCGCGGCCGGTGGCCGCTTCGGTCTCGGCGCGATCGCTGACCATCTCCAAAAGTATCCCGATTTCGTCAAGGACGGTGGGAAGTATCAGATCCCCAGCGACCAGTTCGACATTATCGAGAGGCTGCATGACATGCCGCCCGAGGAGGCAGGCAGGCTGCTGACGCGCAGTAGTGACGGCCCGTCATTCAAGGACTGGCAGCGGGTTCAAGCTTTTTTCGAGGAGGGTTCCGTCGGGGTCGAATCGCTTGAGCCCTCAAAGTTGGCGTACGGCGAGGTGCAGCGGGGCACGTACGCTTCGACGCTGGAGGCGGAGAAGGATTCCCTTCGCGAGACGGACCAGTCGGTGCGAGACGACGCCTACGGGGAGAGCCTGCCGACGCTGCAAGAGGGTGTAAAGGTCACGGCGGCGGCCGCGGCGATCGAGGGTGGGACCGTTTTCGTACTGGCAGTCGTTGCGAAACGCCGCGGGGGCAAAAAACTCAAGGACTTTACGAGCGCGGACTGGCTAGAGATCTCGGGAGACACCGGATTTGGTGTCATCAAGGGCGGGGTGCGTGGCTCGAGCATTTACGCGCTCACAAACTTTACGGCCACACCCGCGGCGGTTGCTAGTTCGATCGTCACCGCTGCCTTCGGCATCGCGGAGCAGGCGAACAAGCTTCGTCGCGGCGAAATCGGCGAGCTCGAGTTCATCGAGAACGCCGAGCTTGTCGCACTTGATGCCGCTGTCAGCGCACTATCTTCCTTCGTTGGCCAGGCGCTCATCCCGGTACCGGTCCTCGGCGCGGTGATCGGCAACGCGGTTGGTACCGTGATGTACAAGGCCGTGTCGTCATCCCTCTCCCAACGAGAGGCGGAACTCATCGCGGCCTACCTCGAAGAGCAGCGTGTGCTCGATGAGCAGCTTGCGGCCGAGTATCAGGAGCTCATCGATAGGCTCGATGAGAATTTGTTTGACTATCTCGGGCTTCTTGAGCGCGCCTTCTCGCCCGATGTTGAGCTCGCGCTCGGGGGATCGGTCGAGCTCGCGCTGCAGCTCGGTGTTGCTGCGGAAGATGTCCTCGATTCCGAAGACAAGGCCTTCTCCTACTTCCTGGACTAACCTAACGGCGCGGGGGACAGATCACCCTCCCCACGCTTCTGCGCCGAGCCCTGAGCGCGAAGGTGGTCGGCGAGCCCATGGCGCCGCGGGACAGCGAGTCAGAGCTCAACACATTCAAGCATCTATTCCCTATCGGGAATCCCTGTGAATCCCTCGACGGACTCTCACGGGTTGCTTTGCGGCCCGCTGGCTGCAATTCGGAATATGGGAAGGCTCACAGATAGGGATCGGTCGATTTTCGGGCGTTCACGACAGATTCCCAGACAATAAGCCGACGAAATTGACCTGGGTTATTCCGATGACTTGGAGCCTGAACAGCGATTTTGCTGGTGGGCGATACCGGACTCGAACCGATGACCTCTTCCGTGTGAAGAAGTGTTAGGCGCCAGTTCAAAGTCGAAGAACTCCTCTTTTCCAGCAATTTCAAGGGTGCGTACGGATTCGAAATCATTGGTGATCACTCTCCATCACTCCGGATCTTGCAGCATTGGTGGGTAATTGGTGGGTGAGCGGCTGGTTGGAAGTTGTCGCGCTAGACCCCGGTCTACGCGCGTGCGAGGAATCATCATGTCGCTTGTCGGTCGTGCCTGCTTTAGTGGATAGGGTGAAGCAGCGGCCGGGAAGCTTCACCGCTCTTTCCATCCACCCGGCGCTTAGGGAGTGTCCGGTGGTAAGTAAGACAACGAAGACTGCAACAGCGAGTCTTGAAGATGCACTCTGGGAGTCTGCAAATCGCCTCCGTTCGAGCATGGACGCTGCCGAATACAAACACGTTGTACTCGGGCTGATCTTCCTCAAGTATGTCTCTGACGTGTTTGAGCAGCAACGCGCAAAGCTCGATGCGGCATCTCGTGACGAGACGACGGACTTCTACACGCCGACGGACCAGGCACGCGAAAGCATGCTCGAAGACCGCGATGAGTACACCGGGGAGGGAGTCTTCTGGGTGCCAGAAGGCCACCGGTGGAGCGACCTTCGCAAATCCGCGAAGCAAACCGACATCGGTGGGCGAATCGACAGCGCGATGGAGGCGATCGAAAAGGAGAATGCAAGTCTCAAAGGTGTACTCCCCAAGAACTACTCGCGCCGCGAGCTGACCCCTGCAACCCTCGGCGGTCTCATCGACCTTTTCAGCAACGAAGACCTCGCGGCTAAAGAACACGAAAGTCTGGATGTTCTCGGTCGTGTCTTCGAGTACATGCTGAGCAAGTTCGCGAACGCAGAGGGCAAGCTTGGCGGAGAGTTCTTTACGCCTCGCGGCGTGGTCAGCCTCATGGTGGACATGCTCGAACCATTCCGTGGTCGCGTCTACGATCCTGCTTGCGGGTCCGGCGGGATGTTCGTGCAAGCGGACCGGTTCGTGAAGGCTCACAACGGTTCTCGCAACGACATCAGTGTGTTCGGGCAAGAACAGAACCCGACCACGTGGCGCTTGGCGAAGATGAACCTGGCCTTGCGCGGCATCGAGGCCAACCTTGGGCCCCAGTGGGGTGACTCGTTCACCAACGACCAGCATCCTGACCTGCGTGCGGATTTCGTGATCGCGAACCCACCGTTCAACATCAAAGGCTGGGGCGTCGATCAACTTGCTGGCGACGCACGCTGGACGCACGGCGTGCCACCGGCGAACAATGCGAACTTTGGATGGGTGCAGCACATGCTGCACCACCTCAAGCCGACTGGCACGATGTCGACGGTGCTGGCCAACGGTTCTCTGTCGAGTAACGCTAGTGGCGAAGGCGACATCCGCCGCAAACTAGTTGAGGATGACCTCGTCGAGTGCATAGTGTCGCTGCCGGGGCAGCTGTTCTTCACGACGCAGATTCCGGTGTGCCTGTGGTTCCTTACCAAGGACAAGTCCGACAAGTCCGCCCAGTTGGAGCGCCCGAAACGCAACCGCAAGGGTGAGATCCTGTTTATCGACGCCCGCAAGCTCGGCACGATGTCATCGCGCACCCTCAAGGAGCTCACCGAAGAAGACATCGCCCTTATCGCAGACACGTACCACGCATGGAGTGGTGAACCGGGCGAGGCGCCGTACGAGGATGTGCCAGGATTCTGTGCGACCGCGACCCTTGATCAGGTCGCTGAGCACGGACACATTCTCACGCCAGGTAGGTACGTCGGCAGCGAGGAAGCTGAAGAGGACGGAGAGCCGTTGGACGAGAAGATCGCACAGTTGGCGGAGTGCGTGCGGGATGGGTTCGCAGAGCGCGCCCTGTTGCAGGACCGAGTCCTAGCTGCCCTCACAGCCATTGAGGTTGTAAATGAGTGAACCGGCGGCACTCTCAGGCCTTCTGTCGCAAGTGATCGACCATCGAGGGAAGACCCCCAAGAAACTGGGAGGCGACTTCGTCGATGAGGGTATCGAAGTCGTGTCGGCGATCCACATCAAGTCTGGTCGTATCGATTGGGCGCAAAGGCGGCGGTTCGTGTCGCGCGAGATGTACGAACGCTGGATGCCCGTGCGGCTCATGAAGGATGACTTGCTTCTAACATCCGAGGCGCCGCTGGGGGAGGTTGCTCTGGTCCCGGATGATAGAGATCTCGTTCTTTCTCAGAGACTCTTCGCGCTACGAGGAAACCCTGCGATTCTTCATACCCCCTACCTGTACTACTACTTCCAGACATCTGAAGGGCAGTCCGCACTATCTGGCAGATCGAGCGGAACTACTGTGCTCGGAATTCGCCAATCAGAGCTATTGCAGATTCGAGTTTTGCTCCCACCCCCCGACCAACAGCGGCGCATCGCGAAGGTTCTGGGTGAGCTCGACGACCTCATCGACACGAATGAGCGCACTATTTGCCGACTGGGTGCCCTAGCGGATGAGCAGTTCAAAGAGGCTCAACTCGAAGGCGAGCCAAAGATCTTTGCCGACGTCGTGGACGTTTTCGGGGGAGGAACTCCGTCCACATCCAAAGAGTCCTTTTGGAATGGAGATGTGGCGTGGGCAACGCCAACTGACCTCACCGCGCTTCGCTCGCCATACCTGTTTGGGACGTCGAAGAGGATCACCGCCGAGGGGCTTCGTGCATGTTCCAGTCGTCTCAATCCGGTTGGTTCCGTGCTGATGACGTCGCGTGCCACGATCGGTCGAATTGCAATTACGCAGACACCGGCCGCTACAAATCAAGGTTTCATAGTTCTGCAGCCTCGCGACCCGGAAGATCGCGTCTTCTTCTATCACGAGCTCAAAAGTCGCGTCAATGAGTTCATTTCCAGGGCTAACGGCAGTACCTTCCTCGAAATATCTCGTGGGACGTTCAAGAGCCTGAGCGTCAATTGGCCGTCTGCCGAGGCTAGGCTTAAATTGCATTCGCTTTTGGCACCTCTTCACGATGCCGCAATCGACCTCGAAGTCGAGAACGCGATGCTCCGCCGCACTCGCGACGAACTCTTGCCTCTCCTCATGTCCGGCAAGGTCCGAGTTCGACCGGCGGAGGACGCAGCATGAGTGGAATCCCGACCGAGGCGGAGCTGGAGCAGATCGTTCTCGACGAGCTTCGCGAGCTTGGTTGGTCTGTGGCGCACGGGCCGGACATAGACCCGGAGTCTGACAACCCTGAACGCACAGACTACCGAGAGGTTGTCCTTGGCCGGCGTCTGCGATTGGCGGTTGAGCGTCTGAATCCTGACCTCGACGCTGATGCGGTCGATGACGTCGTGAAGACTGTCGTTCGCCCTGACTCTCAGGTGGTGATGACGGAGAGCTGGCGCGCTTTCCAGTTACTGACTCAGGGTGTTCCGGTGGAGACGCGCGACAGCGCAGGCAACCCGCGTACGGTTCGCGCGCGCATTGTCGATTGGCCGAATCCGTCCGCGAATGACCTGCTAGCCGTCGACCAATTCACGGTGATCGGCGCGAACGGCGCGAAGCGCCGCCCAGATGTGGTGCTTTTCGTCAATGGACTTCCGCTGGTCTTGTTCGAGTTGAAGCGGGCAGGCAACGCTCAGTCGAACCTCAGGGGTGCGTTCAACCAGGTGCGTACTTACGTGCACGACATTCCGGACCTGTTCACATTCAACCAGGTCGCGATCATCAGCGACGGCATTCAGGCCCGCGCGGGCACGTTCGCCGGCAACTGGGAGCACTACGCACCGTGGAAGACGGTGCACGGAGAACTCGCACCCGGTTTCGTCCCTGAGTATGAAGTTCTTACCCAAGGGATGTTGGCCCCTGAGCGACTCTTAGATCTCGTCGCGAACTTCACGGTGTATCTCGGCGACGCGGGTAGCCTCATCCGGTTCGTGGCGAAGTATCACCAGTTCTGGGCCGTGAATCGTGCCGTATTCGCGACAGTCGAGGCTGTCGAGGGGGACGGACGTGCGGGTGTGGTGTGGCACACGCAGGGGTCCGGTAAGAGCTACGAGATGCTCTGGTACGCAGGCAAGATCATGCGCGACCCGGCGATGGAGAACCCAACCGTTGTGATATTGACTGACCGTAACGACCTCGACGATCAACTGTTCGACGATGCGTTCGCGGCCGCGCTGGCTGGCGCGCCATTGCCGGAGAAGCCGATTCAAGTATCCTCCCGCGCCGAACTAAAAAAGATGCTCGGCGGCCGGGCATCGGGCGGCATCATCTTTTCGACCATTCAGAAGTTCGGAATCTCGCGGGAAGAGAAAGACGCGGGCACATCGTTCCCGCTTCTATCTGACCGCAGCAACATTGTCGTTGTCGTGGATGAAGCGCACCGCTCGAACTATGACTTCATTGATGGGTTCGCGCGCCACCTGCGCGACGGCCTGCCTAATGCGACGTTCATCGGGTTCACTGGCACTCCCATCGAGTCGAGTGACAAGTCCACAAAGAACGTCTTTGGCGACTACATCGACACCTACGACCTCACGCAGGCCGTCGAAGACGGCGCCACGGTCAAGGTGTACTACGAGCCCCGGCTGGCGCGAGTCGAGTTGCCGGCGGATGCGCTTGGGGAGATCGATGACGCGTTCCGGGATGCGACATCAGGGTCTGAAGACGATGCACGCGACCGGATGAAAACGAAGTGGGCGAAGGTCGAGGCCATCGTTGGCTCAGACAAGCGCATCAAAGAGCTCGCGGCAGACCTCGTTGAGCATTGGGAACGCCGTCGGGAGGCGCTCACGGGCAAAGCGATGATTGTGGCTATGTCCCGCCGCATCGCCGCCGCCATGTATGACGCGATCGCCGAGCTTCGCCCCGACTGGGTGAGCGACGATGACACCAAGGGTCGGCTGAAAGTGGTGATGACCGGGTCGGCTTCGGATGACCAGGCGCTTCAGCCACACATCCGCTCGAAAGACGCGTTGAAGGCGCTCAAGACGCGGGCAAAAGACCCGAATGATGAGCTCGAACTCGTCATTGTGCGTGACATGTGGCTGACCGGATTCGATTCGCCGTCGATGCACACTATGTATGTCGACAAGCCGATGCGCGGCGCGAACCTGATGCAGGCCATCGCGCGAGTCAACCGCACGTTCAAAGACAAACCGGCCGGGCTTGTCGTCGATTACCTCGGCATCGCTGAGGACCTAAAATCCGCGCTGTCGGAGTACACGGATCGCGACCGCGACAACGAAGAAATGGGTCAGGACGTTCGCGAGCGCGCAATACCAGGGATGCTTGAAGCTCACCACATCGTCGACAGCATCCTCCATGGATACCCGTGGCGGGCTGGCCTGAGGTCCGGGGGAGCGAAGGCGTTTCTTCACACTCTCAGCGGCACGATCGAGTACCTGCTCGCGTCGCACGTAGACGGTGAGTGCGACGCCCAGAGTCCATGCCTCAAACACCGCTATTTGGCCCAAACCGGGCGATTCGTGCGCTTGTACGCCATCTGCGCAGGAACGCCAGACGCCGAGGCGCTGAAGAACGACACCGCGTTCTTCGAGGCGGTAAGGGCTCAGTTGTCGAAAGTGGAGGGTGGTGATCTACGAGTCAACCCGAACGCGGAACTCGACACCGCCATCCGCCAGATCGTCTCCGACGCGATGAGTGGCGTGGGTGTAATAGACATCTACGCCGAAGCAGGCCTATCAAAGCCTGACCTATCGCTGATCAACGACGATTTCATCGAAAAGTTCCAGAAGTCGGACCGCAAGAATCTTCAATTGGAGATGCTCCGGCGTTTGCTCAATGACGAGATCGTACGCATCGCGAAACGGAACGTCGTCGCAAGCAAGCAGTTCAGCGAGATGCTCAACGACTCGCTACTCCGCTATCAAAACCGCACCTTGGATTCAGCGCAGATCATCGCCGCGCTTGCAGAGCTGGCTAGCAAGATGACCGCTGAGGCCGACCGCGCCGAGCAACTTGGGCTGACTAGCGATGAACTTGCGTTTTACGACGCGATTCGCACCAATGACTCCGCCGTTGTCGTGCTGGGGGATGACAAGCTCAAGGCGATCGCTCACGAACTCGTCGAAATAGTGCGCAGGGATGCAAAGACCGATTGGGCAGTGAAGGAACAGGTACGCGCCAAGTTGCGGGCGACGATCAAGCGTCTGTTGCGTAAATATGGGTATCCGCCGGACCAAGCCGAGGGGGCCACTGTTCTAGTGCTCGCCCAGGCTGAAGCTATTGCCGCTGCTGCATAAGTTCAAACCACCGCCACCTTTGGAGAAGCATGCCTATCCCAACCTCACCGCAAGATCTAGTGGGTCGCCTGCTCGACGCAGCGCGTTCGGAAGGTCTCGAAACTTCAATCGCGGCTGCCCTCGAACTCATAGCCTTCCGGTGGCGCGTCGCAAATACTCCGAACCGATGGAAGTCGTTCAGGAAAGCAATAGTTTCCGGAACGACTTCATGGGGCACGGAAATGGATTCTGCGGTTGGCGATCAAATCTCGCAGGAGTCGAAGCGCGCCCTAGTTGGAGCATTCGATGTGCTCGCCTGGGACTATCCCCAGGACGAGGACCTTAGAGTATTTCTTCACCTTGTATTCGAGGGTTTAGTCGATGTTCGGGCAACGAGGCTGGGCCGAGCGGGCCTGGCAAACTCCTCCAACTCAACGATTGCATCTCTCATGGGGGCGTTGGCAGGGAGCGGCGAGCGACTCTTGGACCCCGCGTGTGGATTTGGCGGCACTCTCCTTGCCGCTGCAGCAATACCAAGACAGGTCATCGCAGGGCTGGACATAAACCGCCAGACTGCTCAACTTGCGAAGGCACGCTTCGAGCTGGCAGGTATCGATGCTTCATTCGACTTCGTGGATTGGCTGACCACCGACGCCCTTTGGCCTTGGGATTCGATCATCATTGAGCCACCTTTTTCGCTGAAGTTGTCTAAAGAGCAGGTCAATGAAAATGGTCCCTTAGTCCAGAGCGAGCCAGATCTCGTATGGCTAGATCGAGCGGTCGAATCATTGTCTGATCAAGGGACCGCTGTTGTTATGCTGCCAATCAGCTCATTGACTCGCGCGCGCGGCGCAAACTTCCGGAAGGAACTTCTAGATAGCGGCCGAGTTGAGGCGATCGTCGTGCTCCCGGCAGGTGCTGCATTGAGTACCAGCATCACAACCTGTTTGTGGATCCTGCGCGGTAGCGATGATCTACGAAAGCGGAATTCGACGTTGTTTGTGAACGGCCAAACACTCTTCGACGGAGGTGACGTGGCGTCCGCGGCCACTACAGATTTCATAGTGGAGACCGTTCTGAGCTGGCGTGATAGGTCAAAACTGCCTCCGGGGGAGCCATGGAAGGCGGCAATCGTCCCGAACGAATCGTTGAAGTCGGGCGATTTCTCGATCTCTCGCGCTCTCCCCAAACCCCCGGTTTTTGTTGAACCGAGACCCCCTGCTCCGGGGAGGTTGATAAGCGAAATTCGTTTAGAGGGCTTCAAGGCTGTAGACGACCTGGTCTCTATCCCACTGCGCCCCCTTACCCTCGTGTTTGGTAGAAATTCGGCGGGCAAGTCATCGCTGATTCAATCTCTTCTGCTAGTTCGGGAATCCCTCTCCAACCCAACGCTGAATACCATCGGGGAGGGGTTCGACCTAGGTAGTTTCCGTGGTCTCGTGCACAAACACCGGACAACACGCACTATGCGGATCGGGCTCTCCTTTTCGTCTAGCCACACGATCGACTCGCCATTGGGTGTGTCCAATCCGTCCTTGATGCGTTCTGTGGATCTCATCTTCGAAGGGATGAGATCTGGAAGCGCCGCGACTACTCAGGTTCTTATCGGGTTAGGCGACGAGGCTTTTTCGCTTGAACGGGGGCTGGAAGAGCTCAACTTGCCCTTCTCCATGAACGGCGAAGAATTGACCGATCTCATCAAACTAATGAATGCGGAAGGGTTTGCGTACCCGGCACGAAAAGTGTCGCGTGGGGAATCGATGAGAGTCACGAGTGCAATGTGTGAGCGCGGCATCACAGCTGTAACGATTCCAGCCAACGGCAGCGTACCTGGGGCAGTCTCGGTCACGGAGCTAAACCGTCAGAGTGACGGCGTGACGCATGCTCCGGAAGACGCAGCGCTGGGAAGGGCTGCTCAGACCATCGGATCTGTCGTCGACGAACTGGTCAAGCTTCTCTCGCAGTCCGTGTACCTTGGTCCGCTCAGACGAGGTCCGGAGAGAATTAGTACGCGTAGATCGAACCAAACAGGCACTGATTTGCCATTCTTTCTTCTCGACAACGCGTCAGAACGGCAAGAGGTGTCGAGATGGCTAGCGCAACTGGGCATGGACTATGACCTCGAAGTGCTGTCGCTATCGTCCCTACCGGGCGCCCATGTCTTGGGCGATGTTGTTTCGTTGGTCTTGAAAGGTGAGGAAGCGGGTGTCACCCTAAGCACCGCTGATGTTGGTTTTGGAATCTCGCAAGTCCTCCCGATACTTGTAGAACTTTCTGTCCGTCGCGAATCCCTCATTCTGATCGAGCAACCCGAGATCCATTTGCACCCTGCGGTCCAGTCGGATTTGGCGGACCTACTCATCGAGTCCATCGATGAGGCGGGTCGAGCAAATCAGATTATCGCGGAGACACACAGCGAGCACCTTATGCTTCGAGTCCAACGGCGAATTCGTGAAAAATCGCTGGACCCAAATCAGGTTGCGGTGCTCTATGTCGACCAGGATCGCGATGGGAAGGCATCCGTGGTCACGCTTCGACTCGATGAGAATGGCGATTTCATAGACGAGTGGCCTCAGGGCTTTTTTGCCGAGCGATTTGACGAGATCTTCAGCGGGCTGCTGTGATCGTTGATATAGCACTATCCCCTCATTCAATTGATGAACTATCTGCTCACCGACTTGCGCGCGCGGCAATCGCTGCCCAAACGAATGTCTTTGAGACGATGCGTTCCCATGGTGCCCTCGTTTTCGCCGGTCCTGATGAATTGTTGGCCTTCCGGGGAGCTCTCGACTCATCGCTTCTGTCCGAAACAGAAAAGAAGAGATGGCGTGAGCTGATCTTGCATCTCATGAGTCAAGGCCGAGTTCGCGTATCGTCTGACGTTCATCCGATGAAGTTGGACGAGATCCACACCGAAGACGAGTTGAGCGATTTTGCAGCAGCAGGCGGTGAAAGCATTCTCGTTCTGCAAAGCACGCAATTCGACGCACTGTTTCCGAACAACGAGGCAGGTCTAGTTGACATCCCGGGCTCTGTAAGCGCCGCCGTAGTCCCTGCGCTCGCGCACACCCTTCCGATGGCACGCCAGCGTACCCTCGCGCTCTCGGGATGCCACCCGTTTGGCACTCCGCGAGACGACGTGTGGAACGAAATTTTCGATCCGCTCGCAAAGCGCTCAAAGCACATCGTCGTGACGGATGCTTACCTATTCAAGGAGGTCGCTCGGCGTGCAGCCGGTCGACGTGGGTACGGAGCTAGCGTCGAGCACCTCTCTTGGCTGTTGACGAAGATAGCTAGCCGAGGGAGGCCGGGGACTCGGGTCACGCTTGTTGCGACGCACAGTATTCCGGATGGGCAGTCGTCCGTCGTGCCGGGCGACGCTGCGCAAGTGGCCGACATGCTGCAGACTCAATGGACCTCACTGCCAGGCGCGATTGTTGAGTTGAGCATCGTGTTGGCGCCATTCCGCGGAAGTCAGCTCTCTTTTCCCCATAACCGGCATATCCGATTCGACATGCTGGGATTCAACCTCTCAGAGGGCTTAGATCGACTTCGGGATACAAATGTGCGGGATCCTGACGGATTCAACTGGGAGTACAAGTTCGACACTCAATCAATCGACGCGCTCAAAGCCCGCGAACAGCGGGTCAGGAACGAGAGGTCGGTCAAGATAGAGACCCGAATGCTTTGAACGCTCGCCATGCTTGGGAGGTCTAGAACTAGATCGCTCGCTAGGAGCGTTGCCGCCCGAATGCTGCAGACGTTGGATGACGGTTTCATATCCCAGAAGTGGACATTCACCGAAACTCGGCCAGGGATCCCAAAAACGGTGTCCAGGACAATTTTTGCGTTCGGGACACCGACACTTTGGCAGCGCCTGTTAGTGAGCATCATTGGTGCACGGAGGGCTTCTTAGCGTTCACGAGAATGGCCCCACGGGCTCCGGGGCCATTCTCTTTTGCTTTCTGGGTGGTATTGGACTCGAACCGATGCCCTATTCGGTGTGTTGCAGTGTCGAGCGCCAGCTCGCCGTCTGCTGCCGCACCGTCTGAAAGCAGTCGGCATCGTGAGCCCTCATCAGTTGTACCGGGGTGCTCGAAGGGTTTCGCTTCGAAAGTCGGAACAAGTTTCAGGGTCGCGCTGTGCATCGAGCCCATAGTCGGTCAGGCTTTGAAGGCGCGCCAATGCACTCCGAGCCGAACGCTTTTATTCGAGACCGTCTCCGTTGAGCACGCGTGCCAGGTTAGAACTGAGGGCGGCTTCGTTCAGAACCGTTGCCACTGCGGTGAGATCGCTGGTGAAGAGGTCCGCGTAGGTGTTGAGGGTCATCTTCGCGTCTGCGTGACCGAGCATTCTCTGCACGCCGACGATGCTCGCTCCTTCTCGAACGGCGAGCGATGCGGCGGTGTGGCGCAGGTCGTGCGGCGTGACTTTCGGGAATGCTCGTGCTTCCACGCCGTTCTCCGCAGCTAGCTCACGTCGGGCGCTATTTAGGCGCTCGATTGCGGGGCGCCAGTAGCGGCGTCGCCACGTCACATGTCGAAGCGGGTGGCCTTCAGGGCTCGTGAATACCAGGGCGCCAGCAGGTAATCTTGCTGTGGCCGCGCGCAATTCTTCGCCGAGAAAGGCCGGATAGGCCAATGTTCGTCGTTCGTGGTCCTTGGGCAACCCGAATTCGATGACACCTTGGACCTCAGTAACGGCTTCGTCTACGGAGACGAGACGGGCGGATAGGTTGATTGACTCGACGCGGAGTGCAGCAGCTTCGCCAAACCGGAGCCCGGTCACACTCAGGAAGATGACGAGCAGGCGATAGCGGGGGTCCATGTGTTGTGCGAGTTCGGCCACATCGTCATACGTGAGGTATGGGTGCTTGTTTCGTACTGTGCGCGGCATCCGCACTCCTTTGACGGGGTTGCGGTTGATTAGGTTCTGATCGACGGCGCGGTGCATCACGCTCACGAGGAGCTGATAACTTTTGCGGATCGTCTCGTCGCCGGCATCCGCCTTGCGCAACTCTTCAACCCACTGTTCCACTGCCTGCTTTGTCACGCGACCGACTGCCCAATCGCCCCACTTGGGGAGTACCCAATTCTGCGCTTGTGAGCGGCGTTGGGCGATCGTGTTGCGGGCGAGCCCCACCGAGAGCGACAGATACTCGTTGATCAGGAGCCGCATTGGGGTTTTCATCGCGGCGGTGGTGACGAACATGCCACTGCGCTTGGCGACCTCCACTTCCTGAAGCCATTGTTGAGCAGCAGCCTTCGTGCGGAAGCCGCTCTTGTCGGTCTGTTTGTTGTCGGGTTTGCGGTAACGCACGCGGTAGCGCAGGTCGCCGGAGCCAAGTGTGTAACGTTCGATTGATGCCATGAACACCATGTGCGCGGCAATTTCAGGATTCGTCGCTTTTCCCAATAAAAGTTTCGGGGAATGATCCTTTTCGGAACACCAAATCAATCCCGCGGCTGCCTGGGCTGATCGTACTCAGGAGAGATGCTGAAGGAATTTGGTGATCCATATTGGCGCTGTTGCAATCGAGTTCATCGGAGAACCAAGTTTTTCGAAATGCGGAGATTAGTGAGCATTAGAGGCCGCCGGAGGTTTGGTGTCAGTTTGCAAGGATTCCTAGGTGCGCTACAGGGAACAAAAAGTGCCGCCAATGCATGTTTTTCTGTATCTCAATGAAGGCAATGTGCCATCTGAGCAATCCTGCCGGCGCGCTTGAGTGGCTTGCATCAGCGGGGTCGAGCGGCGCGGGACCGCAACTTGCGGTGCTATTCCGATATGTTCTCGTTAGCAGATTAGAATTTCACTGCGTCAAGGGGCCGAGTTCCCGGACGCTCTCGATGCAGAGAGAAGTATTGTTGTCCAACTTAACCGACAAGGATGGGTTCTGGGCCCAATCGCTGGAAACGCCGAAACGATACTGGTCGAGACTCGCGGAGTTTGTCGATAGACGGCGAAGTCGTCTACCGCTTATGTGGCGGGACGAACATGCACTCCGAAAGTGGCAGCTCTCATCGTTCCGGCCTAGGCTTCAGAAAGCTCACGAGCCTTACGTCCGGTACCTTGTCGCTGCGCTGCGTGATAGAAGCGAAAACGGCCCACGGAATATCGCGCTTTCGGCAGGATACGGACTTGGCAAGAGCAGCGTGATGCGAGGCGTTGTTCGTGCCTTTCCGCGTCGAGTAGTCCATGTCACGCTCGGGTCACTAAAGCGCGGTGTCGGCGCGCGTAGCGTCGAACTCAGTGCACAAGCTTCGGCCGCTGAAATTCAGTCCGTCCAGCAGGAAGTAGTCAAGCAGCTTCTATACAGCGCGAAGCAAGCAAGATTGCCGCGGTCTCGATTTCGGCGGCTAGACCGATTCCGCCTTGGAGCAGCTCTACCGATCGTAGTTCCGATCGTTGGTCTCGCGCTTTTAGTCGTGTACAACAACGGCCTCGCTTCGCGAATTGAGCAGCTCGTCCAAAGCTGGGCGGGAGATAATTGTCGGCCTAGCGTCGAAAGCTGGGCTGGCCAGACTTGTGGGAATCTTGCCGAACATATTGGAGGGCCAGTTTCCGCAGCGTACGTTCTTGCTTGGATCATTCTCACATTTGTCGTGGTATGCGTTATAGCAGCACTCAGCAAGATCGTCCGGATCGGTAAAGTGTCGGCTGGCAGCAACTCGATCGAGCTCACAGGCGACGATAAAGGATCGGACTATTTCGATCGGTACCTCGACGAGATCGTCTACTTCTTCCAGGAGACGCGCAGGGACATTGTGGTGTTCGAGGACATTGATCGATTTGGCAACGCCGCAGTTTTCGAGGAGCTACGCGAGCTCAACACCCTCTTGAACCAGGCGGACCAAGTCCGCCGGAAACCCGTTCGATTTTTATACTCGGTTCGGGACAGCCTTTTCGACGACTGGCCCTCTGACTCCGACAGCAGCCTTCCGATCAGCCTTCGTCGCGCAACCCAGCGAATGAAGTTTTTCGACCTCGTCGTGCCGATGGTTCCCACAATCACTCACAGGACTGCGCGTGACGTGCTCAGTCGCTTCCGGTACACATATCCTGATGAAACCCTCTCGGAAGAACTCGTGCAAGAGGTAGCTCGACACGTGCCCGACATGCGGGTTCTTACAGGTATCCTCAACGAGTTCAAAGTGTTCCGGAGCCTGAGCACCGGGCCAGACCAGCCAGAACTTGAGCCGAATGAGTCCTTCGCCGTGCTTGTGTACAAAGTTCATGAGTCTGCAGACTTTGAACTTGTCCAATTCAACGAGTCTAAACTTGACAAGATTTTCGACCACGCTGAGGCGATCATCCAGGCGCGAGCGACCGAGGTCGCAGGACTTCTACGCCAATGGGACGACCAAGCTGAGGCGCTCAAGACAGAGAAACAATATGCGCAAGCAGCCAACCATCGGCTGATTGCGGCTATAGGCGAGCAACTCTCGTACAGCGGCATACCCAGTCCGCAGACCTGGTTTTTCGATGGCGACGAGCAACCGTCGGACGCGCCAAATTCAAGCTCATTCTGGCAAACACTTCTAGACGGAGACATCTCCGAAGTTCGAATTGCGAACCCTGCAAGTGGCCGAGATTGGACTGTGCCGGCAAAGAGTATCCTGGCCTACGCTGATGTAAGCGGTAAGACTTGGGGCGTCGGGACCGCACGCGAGTTGAAGCAAAGGCATGAGGCACTGCTCAGGGACCAGCGGATGTTTGCGCGTGCAACTTGGGCTGAGCTTTACAATCGGACCGATCTTGCTTACGACGATGAGACCTTCGCGCAAAAAGTTCAAGCCTCGTTCCGCGATCCGATTGTTCCCCGCTTAATCGAACTCGGCCACCTCACTGAAGCCTTCTACTTGCATGCGTCAGTGTTCTACGGGGATCATTTCGGCAAGCGAGCGACCACTTTCCTGCACAAGTATGTCAATCGGCGCCAAGTTGCGATGGACTTCGTGCTCGATAACCCCGCGGATGTCCTCGCGCTAGTCAAGATGCTTGACGACGGATTCCTCGGGGAGCAGGATTCGGCTCTGAATATCAGCCTTGTCGACGTGATAGTAGAGGCGGACCAAGCGACACCGTTCTTCAGTCGCTATTCCGAGCCCAGCGACCTCGAAATCGAGTTTGCGAACGCTTATCTTCAATCCGGGATGCATTCGAGAGCCTTCATGCGCGGCATTGCGGAGGTTTGGATCGGTGCCATTGACTTTGCAGTTCGGCATGCACCGGAAACGCAAATGACTGCTGCCGCTCGCCTCACCGACGTGCTTAGCGCCGCCGACTCTAGCCTTGCCTACTATGTGGAACCTGACCAACTTGAGCCTCTTCGAAGAGAGATTAAAGAACTCCCGCTCCTTCGAGAAGTTCTAGACGTCCACACCGCGGAGCGGATCGCCGCAGTGCTTAGCACGGTCGGAGTCGAGATCGACGAGCTCGCGTTAGTCACGGATACCTTCCAAACAGCAATCCGCGACACTGGACGCTTCGCACTGACCTATGAGAATCTCTCTCTCCTGGGTGGGGGCTCGATAGCGCTCGACTCTTTTATGGCTCATGAAGAAGTACTTCGGAGAATCGAAGACGGCATCGACGAATACGTCCGCGTCCTCGACACGCACTCAGCGGTTTCCGTTGCTGACGCCGCTAATTTCGAGGCTATGATCGAGCGCTTCGAATCGATCGAACCCGATTACCTCGAAGAGCTTGGGAAGCGCGCGGTAGCAGGCGCCCATTTTTCTATTCTTGACAAATTGGCCCCTAAAGCTTGGGGCCCCATTATCCGGGCGGGGCGGGTCACAGCCACGATGAAAGTCGTCGAGGACTACCTCGACGAGTTCGGAGTAGATGAGACCTTGCTCGACTTCCTTGCAGGCAGTGAGAAGCTAGACTCGTCCGACGCAGCGCAGGCCACCCGCCGGACATTTGCGTTCAAGCTCATAGCTGCTGATGGCGTCCCGGTAGCGGATCGCGCTCGGCTAGTAGAGTCTCTACTCCTCGATCAGCCTCTAGCGATCGATGAAATCAACATCGACTCGGACACGCTTCCCGGTGCTCTACTCGCTGCCGGCGTTATCGATGAAAGCGAGGAATCGCTTCGGTGGGCGCATAGCGCCGGCTTCGGGGCATTGCAAAGCATTTTCGGTGCTTCCCCTGTTTTAGCGAAGTATATTGCTGGCATCGCGTTCAACGGTGACGAACTAGAGAAGTTCTTTGATGAAGCGCACGGAATCCCTGAAAGCATCCGAGTAGCCGTTCATAACAATATTGGAACCTTCGAGCCCAGCATGACGCCAACGGCTTGGCGTCTCTACGCAAGTTGGGTGGCGCGGACTAATGCAACTATCCCCGACGCAAGGATGGTCGCTCTTTCCGGGAATGGCGCGTCAACCGAAGACATCATCGATATTTTGGTCGCCTCGTTCGGCTCTCGCGACCCCGCCATTGTCGGGGACGTGCTCCGTAGTCTCGGTGGTAAATTTGCGCGGATAACTACGATCGCAAAGGGGTCTGAGACGTTCGATAAGTCAGATCGAATGGCGAAACTGGCAGCATTGCTAGTTTCTGTGGCCCTCGTGAGTTCGTGGCGTCGAACTCTCACGAATCGGGTACAAATTTTCCTTCGGCAGAAGTAAGCATCGAGTTCGATGCCGCAGTCCTCAAGTGAGTTGGACGACAGAGCTAACACGATTGTCTGGGACGAGCTTTCTTCGGTAGAGACAGACTTAGTTCCCGACGCGTAGCCATAGGGCGACCACCCGTTGTGGAGCGGGTAGTGGTCCTGTGAGGGTTGATTGAAAGTTGCCTCGAATAGTGCTCCTTTGCGAGGCCACTAGTGGCGGCCGGGGAATCTCGACCAGCCGGGCAGGTTCGCGCTGTATGGCTGAATCCTCTTAGTCCGTGGCCGCGTTCGTGCAGTACGAGCTCGAAAACGAACAATGGCGGTGGCGAGTTTCCTGCCGTGCGACCAACAAGAGGACTGCAATCCAAAGCGGTTTTTTCAGAGTTTCGGTGGCGAAGACTTTTCGCGGCCGAGCTGACGAGTGCTAAGGCAACGGGATCCGCACTTGATCGCAGGCCGCCGAGCCAGTTTGCCGGCAAGCTCAAAGCTGACTATCCGTTCACAATGTAACTCCGCGGCCTGTGCGGGTGGATGGCTAGCGCCCGAGATCGCTCTACAAAGCGATCGCAAGACTCGACGAGGCATGTGCGGAGCGAGCAGCACCTGAGAACATCACCATTGCGAAGTTCCCTGACATCTCTCCCCGCGCTCTGCGTCATGCGGCGGAGAGCAGCGCAGTGTCCAGTGGCGCGAGTCTGAAGGTGATGTAGAAAATACTGGGCGACTCCTCGGTTTCTATGACTCGGGACTGGTAGGCGGACCTCTTCGATGCCGATGACGTTTCTGTTTCCGATGCCGTGAGTGACCAGATGCTCGATCGCGCCGGATCGGCAGTGGGTCTATCGGAAGCAGTTAGGGGCTCTTCACCGCCCACCAGGCTCTGTGGGCGGTGAAGCTCGCCTGTAGGGGTGAAAGATTGTGCTGGCCCGCGAGCGCGCAATTCGCACCGTTTTGTGGTCCCAATTTTTGTGTCACCTGTTCAGCCGGCTTCCACGCCTCAGCAGAGTGCAAAATGTCTGGGGTTGCTTTGGTGTGATTTATTTGTCTCGCACATTTTGCAAGGCATCGAAGAAGCCACAAACCGCGGATGTCCACGGATTTCCAAGGAACGATATTGGCATAGAACCAGAGACCCTTCCGTGTGTGCCTGTTCCTTTTTCAGGGAACCGTGCATTGGAAGCCATAGGGCAGCACGTACCGAATGCCTGAGGGAATTAGTGCGTGGGTGAAGTGTGGGTGAGGGGCGACGGGGTCATGACCTTATTTACCAAAGTGGCATCAAAATCGGCGGGATTCCGCGATTTTGCTGGTGGGCGATACCGGACTCGAACCGATGACCTCTTCCGTGTGAAGGAAGCGCGCTACCAACTGCGCCAATCGCCCGCAAAGCAATCTTTGCATATCTTCGCGACACGCTCCCACCCGAGTTGGCTCTTCGCGCAGACTTCGTATACAGTCATCTAGCACGCGAAAACGGGGAACCGGATAGCGGCAAATGCGGATGTGGCGCAGTGGTAGCGCATAACCTTGCCAAGGTTAGGGTCGCGAGTTCGAATCTCGTCATCCGCTCAAGTGGGAAGTGTCAGCCTCGCTGGCACTTTTCATGTGCGGTGGAGTGGCCGAGAGGCGAGGCAGCGGCCTGCAAAGCCGTATACGCGGGTTCAAATCCCGTCTCCACCTCGTAACAATGAGGTGTTAACTAAATAGCATGAGCGATTGGCGCAGCGGTAGCGCGCTTCCCTGACACGGAAGAGGTCGCTGGTTCGATCCCAGTATCGCTCACAGATGAAGCCCCGGTTCGCCGGGGCTTCTGCTTTTAACGAACGTCCCAACAGCGAGCAAAAACTGTTGAATTCTCGACTAAATATTGACGTTTTATCTGTTACTAGGCTGCTTCGACAGACCTCAGCGTGGCGGCTTTGTTCTAAGAGCCAATGAACGACGATTATCCGATGGGGAATTTCGGGGGAACCTCCAAGCAGAGTGAAGCATTCGTGCAACTGCTGCTTGACGAAGGTTTAGCGACACAGGATCAGATTCGTGAAGCGCGGGCTGTTAAAGCCAGATCTGGCGTGCATATTGATCAAACGCTCGCTAGTCGAGGCCACCTGGATGACGCGACGCTCGTCGATGTGATTTCGCGGGTATGGAACATCGAGCGTGCCGTCATGACCCACATTGACTCTGACTTTGTCCGCCAGTGGAGTGGTCAGCGGTACATTGCCGAGAATTGGATGCCGCTACGAGAACTTGACGATTCACGGGTGCTCGTAGCGACGGCCCGAGTCCCGGATTCTGAGCGCAGCGCCAGCATCGCCCGCACACTCCAGCGGGACGTGGTCTTCGTCGCGGCAACATCCGCACAGATTTGGAATGCGATCCTCGACGTCTTTGGCCCGATAATTGCCGATCAGGCCGCGAACGAGTTGTGGAATCGGAATCCGGTGATGTCAGCGCGAACTGTGGCGTCGCGTGGTCAGAAGATCGGCTTTCTGATCTTGCTGATCGTCGCCGTCGCTGCGCTGATCCTCACGCCGGTAGCCACCATCATTACGATGATCGCCCTCACAAGCCTGGTGTTTCTCGCCGGCACGGCTTTCAAGTTCTTCATTTCACTTCGTGGCGCGCGATTCGATCTCGTCGAGCGAGTCTCTCGTAGCGAGGTCGACGCGCTGAACGATGACGACCTGCCGCGGTACACCGTGTTGGTTCCGGTATTCAGAGAGGCCAACATCGTCGCGCAGCTGGTGAAGAACTTGGGCAGCATCGATTGGCCGACAGGCCGCCTTGAAGTCTTCGTGCTGATCGAAGAGTCGGACCACGAAACCAGAGACGCGTTTGACGCCAGTTCTCCTCCGGACCACTTCCAAGTGATCACCGTGCCAGCCGGGCACCCGCAAACTAAACCACGTGCGTGCAATGTTGGCCTGTTCTTCGCCAGAGGCGACTACCTGGTGATTTTCGACGCCGAAGACACTCCTGAGCCCGATCAGCTCAAGAAGGCATACATCTCTTTTCAACGAGGTGGTGACAAGACGGTCTGCGTCCAGGCGGCGTTGAACTACTTCAACGCGAACGAAAACGTTCTCACCAGAATGTTTTCGCTCGAGTACGGCTACTGGTTTGACTACATGCTGTCCGGTCTCGACTCGCTCGATTTGCCTATTCCGTTGGGAGGAACATCCAACCACTTTCGCACCGATGCGCTACGGAGCCTCGGAGGCTGGGACCCGTACAACGTCACCGAGGACGCCGACCTCGGAATTCGTGCAAGCGCCCTCGGCTACCGAGTCGGCGTGGTGAACTCGGCCACGATGGAAGAAGCCAACAAGTCCATTCCCAACTTTATCCGCCAGCGCAGCAGGTGGATCAAGGGATACATGCAGACCACGCTCGTGCATGCACGACGCCCCGCCGCACTATTGGGCGAGATCGGGTTCTGGCGGTTCTGCAGCTTCGTGCTACTCATCGCGGGAACCCCTGCGACGTTCCTCGGGGTGCTCCCGTTTTACATTCTGACGGTGCTTTCGCTCGTGTTGCCGACAGACTTTGTGGGGCAGTTCTTTCCGTTCTGGCTGCTGTGGGTGTGTTTTTTGAACTTCATTATCGGCAGCTCGATCATGGTGTATCTCTCGATGATGGGGCCATTCAAACGAGGCTCGTTCTCACTGGTGCCGTGGGCGCTGCTTAACCCGCTGTATTGGGTTTTGCATTCGATCGCCTCTTACAAGGCACTCTGGCAGCTCATCACCAAACCGCACTACTGGGAGAAGACGGAGCATGGTTTGACCACCCAGAATCACCATGACTGAGGCGGCAGTGATCGATCGCCCGCGGCGTCTCACGATCCGACCGCCACGCACCAGACTCGACAAGTGGCCACGACGCGCCCCGCGGCGTTGGACGTTACGCGCACTTTTTTCGATCCCCTACGTGGTTTTCGCGCTGATCGTTGCGGCATCGGGAGCGGCAGCGTCGCCCAACGCACGACTAGTTGAACGTACGGCTTCCATCGAGTGGGCTCATGCGGATGCCCAGTGGTTGGGCGAAATCTTCCCACCGGTCAGCACGCTGCTGGCCGCGTTCGTTCCCGGCGGTGAAATTACACTGTCAATCATCGGCGCCCTGAGCGCTGGCGCGTTCCTGCAAAAGATCGTCGAGATCATGGTGCAGCGACGTTTCACCCGCTCGACGATCGTGATTCTGGTTGTTGCGCTTTCGGTAAACCCCCTGTTCTTCTATAACGCTACGCAGAACCTTGCCGCGTTCTGGGGGCTGCTGCTGTTTGGCCTCGGGCTTTCCCACATCGTGCGTTTCATCACCTGGGGAAATACGGAATCGGGGTTCCGGGTCGGCTTGTACTTCATGATTGCCGTTCTCACCGACCTCACCGCTCTCGTCTATGTCACGGCGGCGGCAATATCGGCCCCGTTCCTGCGTCACCGCCGGGTTGGCGTGACAGGGGTGCGCCGCGCGAACGCACTCGTGCTTCTTTACCCTGCGGTGGCTGCCCTCGTCTCCCTGTCGGTTCTGAACTGGCTCTTCCTGGGGCGACCCTTCGCGGGTGCCACCCTGACGGCATTCTCGGGCGCCCCCGACCAATTGATTGTCGCGGCAGAGTTTTTCATGAGTCTTGAGGGGGTACTCGTTATCGCGCCCGTGATCAGCGCGTGGCTCATTGCGATCATCGTGCGCCGTCTGGGGGCCACCATCATCTCGACCCTCGTGTTTGCTGCCTTCGTGCTCGGATTCTCTCTGGGGCTCCTGCCAGACGGATCCACCGGAAATATTTTCATCGCGATGACGCTGATGGCGATTGCTCTCATCCCCACAGCGCGAACACAGACGACGACTGTGCTCATCAACGTGGTTGCGGTGCTTCAGATCGTGCTCGGCTGGGCTGCGGCAGTGACAAGTACCACTCTCGGCGAATGGGCGACACAGGTCTTTAGTAGTTAGATCTCCCTGTGGCACGAACCGGCAGGGATCGCCGCTAAAGTTGAAGAGTGAGTATGACTGGATTTGATCTGTACACCGACCGCAACGTCGTCGCCATGCGCGTCAACGGCGAGCTGAAAGACCTCGCCACGACAGTGACAGAGGCGGATGACGTCGAGGCCGTCACTATCGACTCACCGGATGGGCTCAATATTCTTCGCCACTCGGCAGCGCACGTGGCGGCTCAGGCTATTCAGTCGATCAACCCCGAAGCAAAGTTGGGCATCGGCCCGCCCGTTACTGATGGCTTCTACTACGACTTCGACGTAGAAGAGCCGTTCACGCCGGAAGATCTCAAGGTCATCACCAAGGCGATGGACCGGATCATCCGTCAAGGTCAGCGTTTTCAGCGTCGCGTCGTCACGGAGGCTGAGGCCCGCGCGGAGCTCGCCGACGAGCCATACAAGCTCGAGCTGATCGGTATCAAGGGTTCGGTCGACGGCGACGACAATGGCGACAACGAGTCGGTCGAGGTCGGCGGCGCCGAGCTCACCATTTACGACAACGTCGACGGCAAGACCGGTGAGGTTTACTGGAAAGACCTGTGCCGGGGACCGCACCTGCCCAACACGCGCATGATTGGCAACGGCTGGTCGTTGACGCGCACCGCCGCCGCTTATTGGCGTGGTTCCGAAAAGAACAAGCAACTGCAGCGGGTCTACGGAACCGCATGGCCGACCAAGGACGAGCTTCGTGCCTACCAAGCTCGACAGGAGGAAGCTCTCAAGCGTGACCACCGCAAGCTCGGTGCCGAGCTTGATCTCTTCTCTTTCCCTGATGAAATCGGCTCGGGGCTGGCGGTATTCCACCCCAAGGGCGGCATCATCCGTCGCGAGATGGAAAGCTACTCGCTGAAGCGTCACGAAGAGGAGGGCTACTCCTTCGTCAACACGCCTCACATTACGAAGTCTGCGCTATTTGAAACGTCTGGCCACCTCGGCTGGTACAAGGACGGCATGTTCCCGCCGATGCACCTCGACGAGGGGCGCAACGAGGAAGGTGAAATCACGCGTCAGGGCGCTGACTACTACCTCAAGCCCATGAACTGCCCGATGCACATCCTGATCTACCGGTCGAGCGCACGTTCGTATCGTGATCTGCCGATGCGTCTCTTTGAATTCGGCACCGTGTATCGCAACGAAAAGTCGGGTGTCATCCACGGACTGACTCGGGTGCGTGGGCTCACCATGGACGATTCCCACATCTTCACCACCAAGGAGGGAATGAAGCAGGAGCTTACTAACACGCTTAACTTTATTCTTTCGCTGCTCCGGGACTACGGACTCACCGACTTCTATCTTGAACTCTCGACGAAAGACCCAGAGAAGTACGTCGGCGATGACGATGTATGGGATGAGGCGACGCAGACGTTGGCCGAGGTCGCGGCCGAGTCCGGCCTCGAACTAGTTCCCGACCCCGGTGGGGCAGCGTTCTACGGCCCCAAGATTTCGGTTCAGGCGCGCGATGCCATCGGCCGCACCTGGCAGATGTCCACCGTGCAGCTTGACTTCAACCTTCCCGAGCGCTTCGATCTGGAGTACACGGCCGCGGACGGGTCGCGTCAGCGTCCCGTCATGATCCACCGTGCACTGTTTGGTTCGATCGAACGTTTCTTCGGTGTGCTCACCGAGCACTACGCTGGTGCGTTCCCGGTCTGGCTGTCGCCAGTTCAGGTAGTCGGTATCCCCGTCGCTGAAGCCTACGAGGAGTATTTGGGTGGAGTCATCGACCTGCTGAAAGCGCAGGGCGTGCGTGCGGAATTGGATGCGTCGAGCGAACGAATGCAGAAGAAGATTCGTACCCACACCAAGTCGAAGATCCCGTTCCAACTCATCGCCGGTGAACAGGACCAGGCAGCAGGGTCTGTCAGTTTCCGATTCCGTGATGGCAGCCAAGAAAATGGGATCCCGATTGCGGATGCCGTCACACGCATCACCGAGGCGATCGCGACGCGAGCGCAGGTCTAAGCCGTGCAGGACTACGACGGTTCTGAGATTCCCGCGGGGGAGTCCAGTTCGGACTTCGCCGCGGTTCCTGACGCGTTCCAGCGACTCTGGACACCTCACCGGATCGCGTACATCCAAGACCAGACACAGCCGGGTAAGGACGACTGCCCGTTCTGTGTTGCCCCGACCCTTGATGACGAAAAGGCACTGATCGTGGCGCGCGGCACGCACGCCTATGTACTGCTCAACCTTTTCCCCTACAACAGTGGTCACTTATTGGTTTGTCCGTATCGTCACGTCGCGCTATTGGATGAGGCGACCGCCGAGGAGACTACGGAAATCACCGCGCTTACGCAGACGGCGATGCGGGTCCTTCGCGAAACCTCGCGGGCTACCGGGTTCAATATTGGTATGAACCAGGGCGTGGTTGCCGGGGCCGGTATCGCTAACCACCTCCACCAGCACGTGGTGCCGCGCTGGGCTACTGACTCGAACTTCTTCCCGATAGTGGCGGGCACCAAGGCTATTCCTCGTCTGCTCGGTGAGGTTCGCGATGAGCTCTCCCGGGCGTGGCCGACGAACCACTGAGTTCAAATTGGCTGCATCTTTTGCGGTTGGCTCGGCATAGATTCAATAACTATGAGCGAGAACACTTCATCAACCGAACTGGGTACGAGCCGGGTTAAGCGCGGTTTAGCAGAAATGCTCAAAGGTGGCGTCATCATGGATGTCGTCAATGCCGAGCAAGCGAAGATAGCCGAAGATGCTGGCGCCGTGGCCGTAATGGCTCTCGAACGGGTACCGGCCGACATTCGCTCACAGGGCGGCGTCGCACGCATGAGCGACCCCGACCTCATCGATGGAATCATCGACGCTGTCTCGATCCCGGTGATGGCCAAGGCCCGGATCGGGCACTTCGTCGAGGCGCAGGTTCTCCAGGCGCTGAAAGTCGACTACATCGACGAGTCAGAGGTGCTGAGCCCCGCCGACTACGTCAATCACATTGACAAGTGGAGCTTCGACGTCCCATTCGTCTGTGGCGCCACAAATCTGGGGGAGGCACTGCGCCGCATCACCGAAGGTGCCGCGATGATTCGCTCGAAGGGCGAGGCTGGCACTGGCGACGTCTCTGAGGCCACCAAGCACATCCGCACCATCAAAGGTCAGATCAATGAGCTTCGGTCAAAGACCGTTGACGAGTTGTACGTTGCCGCGAAAGAGCTTCAGGCTCCCTACGACCTGGTTCGCGAAGTCGCGCAGACAGGAAAACTGCCCGTCGTTCTCTTCACTGCCGGCGGCGTCGCGACTCCTGCGGATGCTGCTCTCATGATGCAGCTCGGCGCTGACGGCGTGTTCGTGGGTTCCGGAATCTTCAAGTCTGGAAACCCCGCCGAGCGCGCCGCCGCCATCGTGAAGGCCACGACGTTCTTCGATGACCCCAACGTGATCGCCGAAACCTCCCGAGGTCTCGGCGAGGCAATGGTTGGCATCAACGTCTCAGACCTCGCGGCACCCCACCGGCTCTCAGAGCGTGGCTGGTAGCACCAGCGGTGCGCTGCTCCCGATCGGGGTGCTCGCTCTCCAAGGCGATTTTCGTGAACACCTGCGCGTGCTTCACCAGCTCGGCGAAACTGCAGTAGCGGTCAAATCACCGGAGCAGTTGGAGCGTGTTGCCGGGCTAATCATTCCCGGCGGCGAGTCGAGCGTGATCGACAAACTGTCTCGGCTTTACGGTCTCTTCGAGCCGATTCGGTCGGCAATTGCCGGCGGACTGCCCGTCTATGGCACGTGTGCAGGGTTGATCATGTTGGCTGACAGTGTGCTTGATGCGATCGACGGCCAACAGTCTTTCGGGGGGCTGGATGTGGTCGTACGCCGCAACGCCTTCGGTTCGCAAACAGACTCCTTCGAGACAGACCTCGCGGTGCCGGAACTCTCCGATGTGCCGGTGCACGCGATATTCATCCGCGCTCCCGTCGTCGAGACCGTCGGCCCGAAGGCGCGCGCAATAGCCACCCTCGAGGACGGCCGGGTTGTGGCGGTTGAACAGGGCAACCTCATGGGCACCTCATTCCACCCAGAGATTACCGGCGACACTCGTTTTCACGAGCACTTCATCTCGCGCGTGCGCGCACGAGCGTAGTTGCTGCATCATGGGGGAATGCAACTCTATGCGGATCATCCTGCCCGTCGATCACGGCAAATCGCCGCCGATGTGATTTCGCTCGCCTTCATATTCGTCTGGATCGTGCTGGGTGCCTGGGTCTACCAACTCATCGTCGCGTTCCAGCAACTCGGAGTCCAGATGCAGGAGGCGGGAGCTGGATTTCGCGAAACGATGCTGGAGTTGGGGGACACCCTCGGCTCTGTTCCGCTGATTGGCTCCGGAATCCGGGTGCCTTTTGACGGAGCGAGCGATGCCGGTGCTGCGCTTGAGTCGGCCGGTCAGAGCCAACAGGACACGGTGCTCGCGGCAGCAACGGTTGTGGGTATCTTCATCGCTCTAGTGCCGATCGTGTTGATTCTGTTCGTGTGGTTAGTGCCGCGGCTTCGTTTCGCCGTTCGCGCCCAGGAAGCCAAACGACTTCTAGCAACGCCGGGCGGCCTGGATCTGCTCGCCCTGCGAGCGCTGACCTCGCACAACCTTGCGGCACTCGCTCAGCTTTCAGCAGACCCGGCCGCCGAGTGGCGCGCCGGTAATCGGCGCACGGTAGCCCGGCTAGCGCAACTGCAGCTGAGCCTTCTTGGGGTGCGCGCGGCGCTCGAAGAACGCTAGCGCGGGGATTCGCGCAGACGGAGAGTCGCTGTGCCCGATAGAATGGCCATCATGTCAGGGCATTCCAAATGGGCAACTACTAAGCACAAGAAGGCGATCATTGATTCTCGCCGCGCGAAGTCATTCGCGAAACTGATCAAGAATATTGAGGTGGCTGCCAAAATTGGCGGCGCTGACCTCGCCGGCAATCCGACTCTTGTCGACGCCATTCAAAAGGCAAAGAAGACGTCGGTTCCCAACGACAACATCGACCGTGCCGTCAAGCGTGGGTCCGGTCAACTGGGTGACGCGGTTGAATACCTCAACATCATGTATGAAGGCTACGGTCCCAACGGTGTGGCGCTCATGGTTGAGTGTCTCACCGACAACAAGAACCGCGCCGCCGCCGACGTTCGCACCATCATGAGCCGCAACGGTGGCTCTCTCGCCGATCCGGGCAGCGTTGCGTACAACTTCGAACGCAAGGGCGTTATCTCGATCGCGAAGACCGACGAGGTTACCGAGGACGACATTCTGATGGCCGTGCTTGATGCCGGTGCCGAGGAAGTAAAGAACCATGCTGGTGGCTTCGAGGTCATTACCGACACCGCGCACCTCGTGCAGTCTCGGGAAGCGCTGCAGAGTGCAGGCATCGATTATGACTCTTCTGAGGCGGAGTTCGTTCCGAACCTTACGGTAGAAGTCGATGCCGAGACTGCGCGCAAGGTGTTCAAACTGATCGATGCGCTGGAAGAATCTGACGACGTTCAGAACATTTACTCGAACTTTGACATCACCCCCGAGGTGCAGGCCGAACTCGACGAGGACTAGCCGATGACATTGCGGGTGATCGGGATTGATCCCGGTCTCACGCGATGCGGCATCGGTGTTGTTGATGTCGCGCCGAATCGCCGCGCGACGCTTGTCCATGTCGGCGTTGTTCGAACGCCGCCAGAGATGGCGCTCGAACAGCGACTACGCGAAATCGGTGACGGTATTGACGCAGTGATTTCGGAGTTTCTGCCGCAACAACTCTCCCTCGAACGCGTCTTTTCCCAGAACAATGTGAGCACTGTGATGGGAACGGCACAGGCAAGCGGTGTCGCCATGTATATCGCAGCGCGCCATGGGATCGTGGTTACCCTGCACACGCCCACAGAGGTCAAACTGGCGATCACCGGCTATGGCGGCGCCGAAAAGAAGCAGGTCGGCACGATGGTGGCGCGCGTGCTTGGTCTGGCTGAGGCGCCCAAGCCTGCGGATGCCGCGGACGCGTGTGCGCTGGCGATCTGTGCTGCGTGGAAGGGCGGGCCAGGGGCCGCTGTTGGCTCGACGCCGTCGACGACCCATCCGTCCGGGCGTGGCGGGTCTGGGCTTACGCCTGCGCAGGAGGCGTGGCGGTCAGCAGAGAAGTCGGCGGGTTCTCGTAGGCTAAACCTATGATTTCTTCCCTTCGTGGCACCGTTCTTGCCGCGGTCGGAACATCCCTCGTCGTGGAAGTCGGGGGAGTGGGGCTCAGCGTCAGCGTGACCCCGGAGCACGCGCTTTCGGTGCGTGTCGGTTCCGAAACCCAGCTCAGCACAGCGCTGATCGTGCGTGAAGACGAGCTCTCGCTGTACGGATTTCGCACGTCAGACGAACTTGAGGTTTTCAATCTGCTGCGCGGTGTCACCGGAGTCGGCCCGAAGAGTGCAATGGGCGTGCTTGCCGTGCTTACGCCCGACGACGTTGCGCGGGCGGTTTCCGAGGAGAACGACACGGCATTTCGCAAGGTGTCGGGTATTGGACCCAAGACAGCAAAACTGATCGTGCTCAATCTGACAGGTAAGCTCATCGTTTCCGGCCGTGAACCGCACTCAACGGCTACGCGATCCACTTCGGTATCGGAGCAGGTATCCCTTGCTTTGCAGGGGCTCGGGTGGGCGGAAAAGCTCGCGCAACCGGCTGCTGAAAGCGCGCTTCGCGAGGCGACCGAGGCCGAGCAAACGGATGTGCAGGCAATTCTGCGTCGCGCATTGCTTCTCGTGGGTTCGCAGTCCGCTAAGGCAGGCTCCTGATGGTCGATAGCGACGATCCCATAGTCAAACCCGAAATCGAGTCGGATGCCGAGCTCGCCTTCGAAGGTGCGCTTCGCCCGAAGTCGCTCGACGAATTCGTCGGACAGACCAAGGTCCGCGGTCAACTCCAGTTGCTGTTGCGGGCTGCAGCGATGCAGAATCGCACCGCCGACCACATTCTTCTTGCCGGCCCTCCCGGGCTCGGCAAGACAACGCTGGCAATGATTGTGGCGCATGAGAGCGATCGGCCATTGCGCATGTCGAGTGGCCCCGCCATTCAACATGCCGGAGATCTTGCGGCAGTGTTGTCATCGTTGCTGCCCGGTGAGGTGCTCTTCATCGACGAGATTCATCGCATGGCTCGATCGGCAGAAGAGATGCTCTACCTTGCGATGGAAGACTTCCGTATCGACATCATGGTGGGCAAGGGCGCCGGTGCGACATCCATTCCACTGGATATCGCACCGTTCACACTGGTCGGAGCCACGACACGCTCTGGGCTGTTGCCGAACCCTCTTCGCGACCGCTTCGGTTTCACCGCCCACCTCGAGTTCTATGACGAATCGGAACTTGAGCGTGTGATTGCACGGGCCGCCACGATGCTGGAACTCGCCATCGACAAAGAAGCAATAGCCGAGATCGCTGGCCGCTGCCGTGGCACACCTCGAATCGCCAATCGACTATTGCGGCGTGTTCGGGACTACGCGCTCGTTAATAACACCCCGGCCAGCCGGGACGCCGTTCGAGCCGCCCTAGAGTTGTACGACGTCGACGAACGGGGTTTGGATCGTCTCGACCGTGCTGTCATGCACACGGTGCTCACACGATTCGATGGGGGACCGGTGGGGCTCAGCACCTTGGCGGTCTCTGTCGGAGAAGAAGCCGAGACTGTCGAATCAGTGGTGGAACCATTCTTGGTGCGAATTGGGCTGCTTTCTCGCACCCCTCGCGGCCGAGTGGCAACTCGCGAGGCCTGGGAGCATTTCGGAATGGCTGACCGGAATTCGACCCTCTTCAGCGATGAACTATAGTTTTACTGGCTTAACACGCGCCTCAGCTTGAGCGCTAGGCCCACAGACCAACCGAAAGGTACCTCATGGATCCGCTTTCTCTTGCGATGCTCGCCATTCTCGGCGTGCTCATCTTTTTCATGTTCCGCAACAGCCGTAAGCGCAAGCAGCAAATGGAAGAGTTGCGCGAACAGATGGTTCCTGGCGTTGATGTCATGACCAACTTCGGGCTTTTTGGAACGCTCGTCACGATGGACACCGTCAAGAATGAAGCTGAAATCGAAATCAGCGACGGCGTCATTGTCAAGGTACACAGCCAGACGCTGGCCAAGGTCGTCGTTGAGGATGCAGTCGAAGACGGTGCACCCCGCTCGGTAGAAGAAGCGATGGAGATCGCCAACCGCGAGGCAGCCGAACGCGAAGCGAGCGACGCGTCGCCAGCCGCCGCAACGGAACCTGAATTCGGCGAGCTCTCCGACTCGAACGACGCTAAGCCGTCAGAGTCCAAGAAGGCGTCCGAGTAACCCACTAGTGTTGAGAGTCGTCCTACCCGAGGACGACTGTCGAACGGCGTGCGATTCTGCACTGCTCTGTCAAGAAAGCTGAGTCAAATAGGTGGCAAGAACTACCCCTGTGAAGAACGCCTGGCGGGCCATAGTCTGGCTCACAGCAATCACGGTGGGACTCACCGTCTTGATTGGCGCTGGATCCATCTTCGGTACGGCATCGTGGGCCCCCAAACTCGCCCTTGACCTTGAGGGAGGAACACAAATTGTTCTTGCTCCTCAGCTCGAGAGTGGGCAAACCGTCACCGGCGAGCAGCTAGCTCAGGCTGTCTCGATCATTCGTGATCGCGTCGACGCCAGTGGTGTGGCTGAGGCCGAAGTCACGACGCAGGGAGATCGCAACGTCGTGGTCTCCATCCCGGGCGTTCCGGACGAAGAGACTCTCCAGCGCATTCAGTCGTCGGCAAAACTCGAGTTCCGTCCAGTCCTCTACACGGATGTCGCGGCAACTGCCACCGCTGAAGAGACACCGGAGCCCACAGAGGGTGAGGGTACCGATGGCGAAGCCACGGAGGGTGAGACGGCCGAACCGACAGCGGAACCCACTCTGGCGACGACCCCTACAGCCACTCCTACCGACGCGAGTGACCTCAACTGGATCACGGACGCAATGTTCGATGAATTCACCAACTTCGAGTGCTCCTCTCTTGACAACTTCAGCGTCGCGCCTGCTGGTGAACCTTTGATCACGTGCGACACGGATGGCCTCTACAAGTACATCCTCGGCCCGGTCGAAGTCGAGGGAAGCACGATCACGGATGCCTCCAGTGGGCTTGTCACTAGCGCTCAGGGTGTGAGCACGGGACAGTGGGGCGTATTCCCCACGTTCAACGAGGAAGGCACCGCTGCTGTCGCCGAAATGACGACGCGCCTCTACTCCTTCGTTGATACGGATCCGCGCAACCGGTTCGCGATCGTTCTCGATGGCCAGATCATCTCAGCACCGACCACGCAGGGGATCATCACCGGCGGAAACCCGCAAATTTCGGGAAGCTTCACGCAGGAGACGGCTGAAATCCTCGCGGACCAACTGAAGTTCGGCGCACTGCCTATCGGTTTCGAAGTTCAGAGCAACGAGACAATCTCGGCAACACTGGGAACAACCCAACTCAACTCCGGGCTCATCGCCGGTCTCATCGGTCTGATCTTGGTTGTCATCTACTCCCTCTTTCAGTACCGCCTTCTCGGGCTCGTCACCGTCGCATCGTTGGTCGTTGCCGGTGTGCTCACGTATCTGGTGATCGCCTACCTTTCGTGGCGCTATGGCTACCGACTCTCGCTGGCGGGTGTCGCGGGTCTGATCGTCGCAATTGGTTTCACCGCAGACTCGTTCATCGTGTACTTCGAACGAATTCGCGATGAGCTTCGTGACGGACGATCGATGACGGGTGCGGTCGAAGCCGGATGGAAGCGGGCGCTGCGCACGATCACGGCGGCGAAGGCTGTCAACCTGCTGTCGGCTGTGGTTCTCTTCGTGCTTGCGGTAGGCAACGTTCGTGGATTCGCGCTCACGCTCGGTATTACGACCATCATCGACGTTCTTGTCGTGGTCCTGTTCACGCACCCCGTGCTGCAGCTGCTCGCCACTACTCGCTTCTTCTCGAGCGGTCATCCGCTGAGCGGTTTGGACCCCAACGCCCTCGGTGCCGTGTATCGCGGACGGGCGCAGTTCCGCACCCCGGTCGCGTCAACGAGCAAGGCAGGAGCCAGCCGCGAGGCGGCCCGTCGCCAAACGATTGCTGAACGTAAAGCTGCTGAGCTCGCTGCTGCTACTACCAAGAACTCCAGCTCAGATGGAAAGGACTCCTGATGGCTAGCTTCTCTAAGTTCGGCAACGATCTCTATACCGGCGACGTCTCGATCAACTTCATTGGCCGCCGCAAGCTTTGGTACGCGCTGGCCGCGGTTCTGCTGATCATCTCGATTGCGGTGCCGGCTCTGCGTGGTGGCTACGTCCTCGGCATCGAGTTCACCGGTGGTTCGCAGTTCCAGATCGATTCGGTTGAGGCTCTCACCGATTCCGATTCAAGCGCGGACGTGCAGAACCTGGCCATTGACACGGTTACCGATGTCGTGGCCGGTTCCGATCCTCAGGTGACCGTCGTCGGATCTGATTCGCTTCGCGTTCAGACCGAGCAACTCGAGCCCGATGAATCGAACGCCGTACGCGATGCATTGGCCGGGGCCTTCAACGTGGACAACGAGATGGTCGCTGCATCATTCGTTGGACCGTCCTGGGGCGCTGACATTACGAGCTCCGCCCTTCGCGCGCTCCTCGTATTTATCGCGTTGGCGGCGATCATGATGGCGTTGTATTTCCGCACCTGGAAGATGTCCATCGCCGCGATGATCGCGCTGCTTCACGACATCGTGATTACTGCGGGCGTCTATGGTGTTTTCGGCTTCGAAATCACCCCGTCGGCGGTGATCGGATTCCTCACCATTCTGGGGTTCTCCCTCTACGACACCGTGGTGGTCTTCGACAAGATCCGTGAAAACACCTCCGAGGACGGTTCAGAGTCGCGTCGCACCTTCGCGGAGTCCGTGAACCTCGCCGTTAACCAGACCCTCGTGCGTTCGATCAACACCGGAGTGGTTGCGGCATTGCCTGTTGCGGCGATTCTGTTCATCGGAGCCTACGTTCTCGGTGCAGGTACTCTGCGTGACATCGCGCTTGCGCTGTTCATTGGCATTGTGGTGGGAACGTATTCGACCATCTTTATCGCGGCTCCGCTCTATGCCCAATTCCGACAGAACGAACCCGAGATCCTGAGCCGCACCAAGCGGTTGACGGCTGCTCGCGCTCTCCAGCAGGACAGTAAGTAGTCGCGGTGTGCGAGCGTTGGGCTCTTCGTTCGCAAAGCGGTGAGTTCGTGCCTCGCGCTCAAGACTTCTTCACAGCGGTTCGCCGCCTAGAATTGCTCTAGGAGGATTCGGGATGAGCGAAGTACAGCAGTCGTCGGCCTCTATTCGCGCGCTTTTGCCGCGGATTTTCTCGCGTGCACAACCTGCGGGGGCAGTCGAAAAGCTGCTGCGCACGGTCAAGACGCATCATCCCAAGGCGAACCTCGCGCTCATCGAGCGCGCGTACGCTGCCGCATTCCGCGCTCATGACGGGCAGAAACGCAAGAGTGGCGAACCGTACATCACCCACCCAATTGCGGTCGCCCAAATTCTCGCGGATCTCGGAATTGGCGAAAAGACCATCGCGGCAGCACTGCTGCACGACACCGTAGAGGACACCGCG